>Ga0265314_10000171_pt1 | contig 96521 bp, 84 predicted proteins | sample 4126metaG_FD_203106 | JGI IMG/M metagenome (GOLD analysis project Ga0265314, IMG submission 203106) | Rhizosphere microbial communities from Carex aquatilis grown in University of Washington, Seatle, WA, United States - 4-1-26 metaG | ecosystem: Host-associated > Plants > Roots > Rhizosphere >... | reverse complement strand
AGACGGAAATCTCGGCCTTCGGCGACTCACCCATCGGGTGACACCCCCATCACGATAAATGCTGCTACCAGTCTATCGTTGCAGTGGTTTTCAACAGTCCAACTGCCGGAAGGAGGATAATCTGAGGCAGGACCGAAGCCTTCCATGATGATCGTCCGAGCATAATCGCGGTGCGCCGGAAAAACACGTGCTACCACCCGCGCGACTTCGAAGCGGCCTGATGTTCCGCCATCGGAGATGGATAGCTGAATGGCTGGCCCAGTAAAACCTTTCCAGTTCTTGTGTTCAAGGAGCTTGGCGCTGTCCAGTGGTTCGGGAGCAACGTATAAAGTCAATCCATCCGATCCGATGGTCGCGAAGCAGTTCCAGCCTCGAGGTCCAAGCGTGCCAAAATGTCCAGCGTCACCGTTGTATTCGTACCAAGCCAGCTGGTCGGCTATTGCAGGCCGAAGGTCGACACGCTTCGGTTCTCCTTTTGCCGCTGCGTAGGGTCCGGTTTGGCCGTCTCCGGAGCACCCGATGTAAGGTACCGAAGTCTGAGCGTCTGCCAACAAGCTGGCTACAGCGAAGGTCAGAAAACATGCGAGCGAACGGGCACGAGAAGGCTTCATTTCTCTCCGAGGATGTCATAGACAGAATAAGTCCCGACAAACGCCGTTCCATTCAGCAACCCTCCCCTTGACCTCCGCAGATTTCTCGCCAATTCCCAAATACCAGGCAAACGCGACCGCTCACCAGAAATTTCACAGTTTCACAAAAACCTTGTACCCAAAAAATTCCGGTTCGGGTATCGCTTTAACCGCACCTTTAAATGCCCTCTGCGCGCCCTTTGCCGCTTCGATTTCTGTCCCCGCAACCACCGCAGCAAGCCGCCGAATTTAGTCCCGATTTTCCTTGCAGCCGAGCGTGGGCGCGGTCGTGTATCTTGGCCCAAGTAGCCATTTTTACTTTCTGGGAGTTCGAAAACTTCATGCCAACTTTTGCTGCCATCGACATTGGATCGAACTCGTGCAGAATGAAGATCGCCAAGGTCGTTGCCCACCATCTAAAGACCGTGGCGGAGGATCGCGAAGTTACGCGGCTGGGCGCAAGCGTGTTCGACTCGGGACTTGTCTCCCCTGAGGCGATGGCGCAAACGCTGCGCGCTCTCAAGCGATTTCAGCGGGCCGTGCAGGCGCATGGTGCGGATCAGATTCGCGTGGTGGCCACCTCGGCCATGCGCGATGCGCGCAACGGCGCGGCGTTTCAGGCCTGGGTGAAAGCTGAAACCGGCTGGAACATGGAGATCATCTCCGGCCTTGAAGAGGGCCGCCTGATTCACCTGGGTGTAACCGGCGCTGAACCGGGAGCGGCCGGCAGGGTTCTGCTGCTTGACCTCGGCGGAGGCAGTTGCGAGATCACCCTTTCAGAACACAAGCGCATTAAGGAAACCGTGAGCGTGCCGCTCGGCGCGGTGCGGTTGACGGAAGGATTTCTAAGCACCGATCCGGCTCCCAAGGACGGCCTGAAACGCATGCGGCAGTGGATTGGCCGTGAGATTCGCCGTGCGCATCGCAGAATTCAGCCCGGCAAAGTGCCGCTGGTGATTGCAACATCAGGCACTGCTGCTGCGTTGAGTGATGCCTATGCTGCCGGCGTGCGATTGAACAATGGGCAGAGTGCTCGCGCAGGCCTGCGAGGACGTGGCGAAACACCCGCGATGGTGCCCACCCGCTCGGTGCGCAGGCTTGCCACCGCGCTTTCAAAAATGTCGCTGCCTGAGCGCGAGGCTGTGCCGGGCATCGGACCACGGCGCGCGGAAATTATTGTGGCCGGCGCCGAGGTGTACGCAGAACTGCTGGAAAGCTTCGGCCTGGCGGGGTTCCGCTATTCTCCGCTTGGACTGCGGGACGGTATATTGGCCCAGATGCTCGCCGAGCAGGATGCGCGTGCCAATACGCACGCAGAGTTCGAGTTCGAACGCTGGCAAAGCGTCCTGGCTACGGCGAAGCGATATGGAGTGGATCCGAAACAAGCGGAACCGGTACGGGCGCATGTGCTGCAACTGTTTCGAGAACTGCAATCGCTGCATCAACTGAAGCCGGAGTACGAGAGCTGGCTGTCCGCCGCTGCATTGTTGCGCGATACCGGCAAGTTCATTAATCACCAGGGACATCACCGGCACACACAATACGTTATTTCAAGCACTGAGATTTACGGATTCACGCAACTGCAGCGCACGCTGGTGTCGGCGATTGCGCGCTACCAGGGCAAGAGCCGTCCGCAGCCCGACGACCGCGCACTGCGCAATATTCCCGCGGAAGAACACAATAACGTTCACCGCGCGGTTGTGTTGTTGCGCCTGGCCGTGGCCCTCAACCAGGACCGCGCCAGCGACGTCCTTCGCGTTGCCGTAAAGGTTTATCCAAAGCGCGTGTATCTTGAAGTGCGGCCAGGGCGCACGGGCGCCGAACTTGAATTATGGTCGCTGCGTAAAGAGGCCGGCTACTTCCGCGAAGTCTTTGGGCGCGAGCTTTTGGCCACGCTGGCATAAATGGCGCGCGCCGAGCGCGGATCAATGAGCCACTGCAGACGCGGCGGGTGGTGATCAAGATCAACCCGGGCAATGGATGCTTTGCGCATGCGTATAGCAGCACCGCCGTTGCCTGTTATGAGGCGGCCCAGAAATTGATAGAGGATAGGATTGTGTCCGACGGCCAGAAGACCTTCGCGCCCCGAGTATTTTATGAGCATGTCATGGAACGCGGTGAAGTCGGCGTTGGGCAGCAGTGCCTTGCTGGTTTCCACTTTGCCGTCATAGCCTAACTCGGTGCCGACAAACTGAGCCGTTTGCGTAGCGCGCTTCAGCGGGCTTGAAACAATGACATCCACCTGCACTTTAAGTGCACAGAGCATGCGCGCCATCAGCACGCACTGCTCTTTTCCTTCTTTGACAAGGCCTCGCTTGGCGTCGAGAGTGGGGTTCTCCCGGAACAGTCCGGCGTTCGCATGGCGCATCAAGTAGAGGATCATAACGATGGGGTCAGCTGGGCTCTTGCGGGAGTGGAGTGACTGCCAGGAATTTAATTTTAACATAATTGTAACAATTGAGTTGGCACGGAGCTCGGGCAGAGTATTAGCAAATTCAAGTAAAACAAACGGTTAGAGCTGCCCCGCCGCGTTTCAGGCTCGGCAGCCGGCGTCGAGAGCAGGCGTGTCCTGGTGTTTGTACATGAGGAAATACTCGCGATGCCCCAGGGCTTCCGGCTTTGATTGCTGTCCGGCGGCAACACCGTGCACAAGCTCGGCGAGCTCTTCAGCGGCAGCGGGCAGCGTAATGTCTCCGGTCAGGATGCGGCCGGCGTTGAAGTCCATGTCATCGCGCATGCGGTTGTAGGTGATGCTGTTTCCGGTGACCTTGATCAGCGGCGAGACTGCACTGCCGATGACGCTGCCGCGGCCGGTGACAAAAATAATAATTTGCGATCCGGCGCAGATCAGATCCATGATGCCTTCAGTGTCGTTGGGGTTGGTGTAGCCGAACTGCATGAAGTGCGGATCGGGCACTGAATCCAGAAGCCAGAGTCCGTTGTGCGGAGGGCGCTCGGCGACGCGGATGACGCCTTGAATGGGGCGGCTGCCGCTCTTGGCAAATGCGCCCATACTTTTTTCTTCAATAGTTGTCAGGCCGCCGGCAAAGTTGCCGGGCGCAACGGAATATTGGCGCACTTCGCGGCAGTAGTGCTCGGCTTTATCGTATGCGGCCAGCAGTTGCGCACTCGCTTGCAGCGAGGCGGCGCGGGCGTCGAGGATATGTCGCAGGCCGATCATCTCCACAATTTCTTCAAAGATGGCGGAGCCACCGCGATCGACGAGCAGATCAAAAAAAGCGCCGACCACAGGGTTGCCGGCGAGGCCGGAGGTTCCATCGGAGCCGCCGCACTCTGATCCCACGACAAGATCGGACCAACCCATGGGTACCAGCTGCACCTGACTATTCATCTCTGCGCGCAGGCGGGCTATTGTCTGTTTGCCGCGATCGATACTGGCTTTGGTGCCCCCATTTTCCTGAATAAAAAAAGCGTCGGCGGGACGGCCTGACTCGCGCACGGTTTGTGCGATCTTCGCGGGCTGCGTGTATTCGCAGCCAAGTCCGACGGCGAGAACCGCGCCGATGTTCGGGTGGCGGCCGAGGGCAAGGATCATGCGGATGGCGTACTGGTTGTCGTAACAGCCGGGAAAACCGATGACGTGAACATCGTCTTCATCGCGACCGATAGCGTGCGCAACGTGGCTGGCGCACTCAACCGTGTAAACAACCAGCATGATGTTGCGAATACCTTTGCGGCCATCGCTGCGGAGATAGCCTTGCCACGCCGTTTCATTCATAAGTCACATCCTCTGGCACGCCAGTGCGCACGTCGAATGCGTTGGAGCGTTCGTCGAGTCGGCTGGAGCAGTTGTGCAGGTGTACCCATTCGCCCTGCTGGATTGCACATGTAGCCGCACCTATAACTACGCCGAACTTGGTAACGTTCTCACCCCGAGCGATAGATGCGATGGCAATCTTATGCCCGTGTTCGATGGCCTGCTGTGCAACGATTTGCCTTTCTCCAGCGGAGCCGCGCACGACCACCGGTCCCGGCATGGCGGGTTCGAGCAGAGTGGCAACGTTATCGGCAGCATTGATTTGAAATGCGACGGGCGGGGAGGCCGCTGGAAGAGAACTCATGGCTTAAAGAATATCTCCCCCAGCAGTTAGTGCGCGGATAAATTGACCTGCCAAAGTTCGCTGATGAGAAGACCGCCAAGCCATGGGCATTCGTGCACAAGTTCAAAGCCGGCCCTGCGCAAGGCAGAGCGATAGTCGGGCAGTGCGCGGACTTTAAGTCCGGTGAGCAAGCCGAAAGACCAATAGAGTGTGCGAATGAGTGAACTCGCGATGAACCTGCCATGCCAGCCTGCGGGAACGGCGAACTCCGAAATCAGCCACTTCGCATTGGGCGCGACTGCAGTGCTTATTTTGTTGGCGAGAGACTGAACTTCTGCTGTCGTCAGGCAATCGAGAAAAAAGTGAGTTACTACGAGGTCATACGGCGGGCTCGCCGGTTGCCAGTAACGTGCGTCGGCGCATGTTGTGTGGATGCGATCGGCATCTGGGCCGGCGCGGTGTCGGAGTTCATCGAGCATGGCGGCGCTGGCGTCGACAGCGTCGATTTGAATTTGAGAATTTGCGCGCAGAAGGCGTGCCGCAAAGCGGCCATCTCCGTCGCCGAGGATAAGGGCGCGGCGGCGATCAGCGAGGGCATCGATGAAGGCGCATCGGCTCCGTTGAAGAAACGGGCCGAAACTCGCCATCTCCATCCAGCGATAGAAGGGAGCGAGCGGGCTGAAGTCCGGCGGTGCGGGATTGGGGGTCGCGCTCATTTGCGGAGCAGCGGAGCCAGCACGAGAAGCAATGCCGGAGTGAGTAGCGCGAGATCGGCCGCTGCGCGAAGCGTGACAGGCGTAAGTTGCGCACGAACGCGATCAAGTGCGGCAAGCAGCAATGCGGCCATGGCTCCGCAGGCAAGCAGGATTGCCGATCGTGGATGCGATGCGGCCAGCAGTACTGCGCAAATCAGCGATGCGGCAGCCAACAAAAGTGCAAGCAGCGAAATCGGAATGCCAGGAGTCGGCGCCCCATGCGCTTCCCAGCGGTAGATTGCATAGCAGTTCAACCATGCCAATAGCGCAAACAATGCCACTGTGATCAGAAGTGTCGAAACTGGAGTTTCCGGCGAGAAATGAGCGCGCGTAAAAGCGGGGAGAGCGCATCCGAGCGTGAACAGAATTCCGACAAGAGATTCCTTCGAGAGCAGCGGAAGAATCCGGCGCCCGGTATGCACGCGCGTGAAGTAGAGAACAGATGCGGCGGCGAGCAACGAATCGTGTTCTCGCGTCGCGCGAGGCATTAGTTCAAAGACGATCCATGTAGCGGCCAGCGCACAAAACACAGCGATAGGTGCGAGAATGCGGCGATGATGCCAATGAAAAAAGTGCCGTTCATGAAGCTGCTCAAGCTTCAACCTCCGCATTGAACCGCGTGCGTCGAGCAGGCGATCTGCTACGTAAACTGCCCACACTCCCATCGAAAGCAAGATGAGAACCCACCAGGGAAGTCGCACGTTGACCGTCCAGGCAAATGCGACGCACCAAGTCAGCGCGACAGTCGGCGCGTCGAGGCTGGAAAGGTGCCATTGGCGAATGAAGGACGGCGCCTGCAGAGGAGAATTGCGACGCCGAGTATCGGAACGGAAGTGTAGCTCCGTTGGGGTTAATACCCCTTGATTCTCGGCACGATAGAAGTCGTGCCCTGTAACAAAGCGAATTTCTGAAAGGCGCTTTGAATCGTAGAGCAATCGGCGCTGAGCGAGGGGACGCGGCACTCATTTGATTTTATCCGCTGGGCGCCTATTTGCCGAAGAGCCCTTTCAAGCTCTTGACTGTGTTATTGATTTGCTGCTGTTGATTGCTGGGCTGTTGCTGACCGTTCGGTTGAGACAGCAGTCCGCCGGCTTGCTGCTTGACAAGGGTTTTCAAATCGGCGCGTATGGACGGGTTTGAAGTTGTGCCGGTGATGGTGAGTGGAACGCCCCTATCCGCGGCATTGTTGGTCCGGTTGCCGAGCAAGCTTCCAAGAGCGTTCAGTCCCGTGTTGGCAAGTGAACCAACTGCAGACGCGTTGCTGAACTTGGCGACGAGCTGGAAATCGAGCGCGCCTGAGGGTGCCACGGTGCCACCGCCGCTTGCTGTTCCGATTGCCGGCACAGATCCGTAGAGGTTGCTGAGTTTTGTCATCTGCGGCGAGGACTCAAGGTCTGTGCTCAGCTTTTCAATTTGAGTGCCGCCCTTGGTTCCGGTCAGGTTACTCATGCCTTGAATCTTTGCTCCGAGATCGAAGCCGGCCAGTTCAGTTTTATCGATCTCGATCGGTCCTTTAATCGTGGTGGCGGTTGCCGGGCCGGTTATGGCGAGATTTGCAGTGAGAGTGCCTCCGCGAAGCCGTGAACCGCTGGGCAGATTTACACCGACGGCGGGGAGCATGTCCTCAAGCTGATCGATGGGCAGATTGGGCGCCGAGAGGTGAAGGTCGACGGTCGGGGTCGGATCGGTAAGGCGAAAAGTGCCGGCTACGCGCGCCGCAGCAGAGCCGGATTGAACCGAGATGTCGGTGATTTTACCAGTGCGCGCATCGAGATGATCGGTGACGTCGTAGTTGATGGTGACCGGCTGCGGGGCGGGCGATCCGCTGCGCGAGAGTTGAAGCTTTGAGGCCTTGATACTTCCTTTACTGGTCAGGTTGTTGCCGTCCGATGCAACCTGGCCATCGAAGTCGGCCACCATGGCGATGCCTTGTCCGGGACCCACAACATTTGCAGCTACCGGGTCAAAGTGAGTCAGCTTCAATTTGGCATCGAAGGGCGTGTCGGCCGCGTCCTTTTGCGAAATGGGACCTGCGTTGCCGTTGAGCTCAAGAGCTGCGTCGCCGGGGAACTTGGCAGACAGCTCAAAGGGAAATGCCTTCAGGAAAGAAAACTGTTTGATGGAAAGGTTGATGTCCGAGCTGGTGAACGGCTTACCAGAGGCAGGAAGCGAGGAGATAGTTGCACTGCCGTCCTTGATCTTGAATTCACCAATGGTGAGCGAGGGAATCATGCTGGCCTGCGATGTAGAGCTCTCAGATTTCTGAGCTGAGCTGCCGATGTTCGAGAAGTTCCATGTGCCGTTGGCTGCATGAATGAGATTGATGGATGGCGCGTCGATCGTGATCTCGGTGATCTGAATGGAGCGATGGAAAAGGAACGGCCCCATCTCAATTCCTATGTGCAGCTTCTTTGCCTGAACAAACGGACTTGCAGACATGGCGGGATCGTCGGCAATCGAAATGTCTTCTGCAACCAGGCTGCCACTCAAGATCGAAAGACTCAGATGCCCCAGCGTGACCTTGCGTCCAAGCGCGCTCGTTAGCTCGGTTTCCACCCGCGGCCTGAAAGTGTCAGCGTTCACAAACAACGGAATGAGAGCAATAACGAGGATGAAAACGGCGATGATGCCTATACCGACTTTGAGCCAATGCTTGCGCATGGGATGCTCCTTTCGAAAGGCAGTTTACAAGTTCACAAGTGAACAAGAACAGTAGTTAGTAGACTCGTAAACTTGGAAACTCGTCAACTTGTCAACTTGTCAACTTGTCTCGTAAATATCAGACAGTCGCGGGTGCTTTTTTCGGGCTGGATTTAGTGCGCCTCGCGGCGGGCTTCGGGGTCGGGACGGTCTTTTCAGGAGCCGGAATGGCGTCGATTTCTACTTTGCCTTCGGCCAGCCTCATCAGGAAATCCTGGCTTGAAAACGCCGGCGCATCTTTCATCAGCTTGCCGGCGCGAATGTAGGTTCCGTCGGGCTGCTGAATGCGCGCCTTTACGGTGTCGGACAGGTAGGCGGGCAGAATTTCATTGTGAATGCGGGCGAGTACCGCGGCATCGCGCACCGGGAAGACAACTTCGCAGCGTTCGAAAAGATTGCGCGGCATCCAGTCTGCTGAGCCCAGATAGATTTCGTCGTTACCGCCGTTGGCAAAATGGAAGATGCGTGAGTGCTCAAGAAAACGTCCGACGATGGAGCGTACGCGAATTCTTTCCGACAACCTGGGAACGCCGGGCCTGAGAATCGAAAGGCCGCGGATAATGAGGTCGATATCTACGCCGTCTTGCGAAGCCTGATACAAAGCCTCAATCACGGAGGGCTCGAGCAGCGCATTCATTTTGGCAACGATGTGTGCGGGCCTGCCTGCCTGCGCGTGTTCCTGCTCGCGACGGATGAGGCGCAGAAAACTTTCTGCCATGGTAAGCGGCGCTACCAGCAGCGGACTGTAGTCGTCGACCTCAGCGTGAGCAGTGAGGTAGTTGAAGACCATGTGGACGCGCTCGGTAATCTGAGGGTCGCAGGTAAGGACGCTCAAGTCGGTGTAGAACCGCGCTGTAACGGGATTGTAGTTGCCGGTGCCAAGATGGCAGTAGCGACGGGTTACACCGTCCTCATCGCGGCGGACTAGCAATGCCAGTTTGCAATGCGTCTTGAGCCCCACAACCCCGTGAAATACCTGCACGCCCGCATCTTCCATGCTGCGCGCCCAGCGGATGTTCGAGGCCTCGTCGAAGCGCGCCATCAGCTCGACGACGAGCGTGGTTTCCTTGGTGGCGGCGGCTTCAGTCAGCGCCTTGAACACTGGCGAGTCTGCACTGGTGCGATACAAAGTCTGCTTCATGCTCATCACGGCGGGATCGTCGGCCCCCTGCTGGATGAAATCCACAACCGGCTCGTACGAGTCGTATGGATGGTGAAGCAGAATGTCGTGCTGACGCAGTTCGTCGAAAATATTTGTTGATTTGCGGCTGAGCACAAGCGAGCGCGGCGTAAAGGGCGGGAACTTGAGATCGGTTCGCCGCACATCTTCGTAGAAGAACATGAGGCGCGATAAATTGACGGGGCCATCGCCGCGGAAGACCTGGTCCTCATCCAGTTCAAAATTCACGCGCAGCCGCTCGACAATTTCCGGATCGCCACCAGTTTCGATTTCCAGGCGAACGGCATCGCCTTTGCGCCGGTTGTGCAATTCCACGCGAATGGTTTCAAGCAGAGAGCGCGCTTCTTCCTCTTCGAAGTAGAGGTTTGAATTGCGCGTGACGCGGAACGATGCGTGGGCCAGCACTTCATAGCCGCGATACATGCCGGACAAGTGCTGCGCAATCAGATCCTGCAGCAGCAGGTAGTGGTATTTGCCCTCTGGCGCGGGCAGGCGGACAAAGCGTGGCAGCGCGCGCGGCACAGTAACCACGCCCAGGACCTGCGGGCCGGAACTGCGGCGTTTGACCCGCAGCAGCAGGGCCAGGCATAGCGCCTTGTTAAGCACACGAGGAAAAGGGTGTGCAGGGTCGATGGAGATGGGCGTTAGAAGCGGATCGACTTCGCGCTGAAAATAATCTTTTGCGAACGCGCGTGCTTCCTCGTCGAGTTCTTCCCAGTCGAGCAGCAAGACACCCTGCTTGCGCAGTTCGGGCAGCAACATCTTGTTCCAGCACGTATATTGCGCGGCGACGAAAGAGTGAATCTCGGAGGTGAGTGTGGCGAGCGATTCGGCGGGTCGCAAGCCGTCGTAGCCTTGCTCGCGATAACCGTCTTCAATGCGCTGCATGAGGCCGGCCTGACGGATTTCGACGTATTCGTCCAGGTTGGAGCCGGTGATGGCCAGAAACTTGACGCGCTCGAGCAGAGGATTGGTCGGGTCTTCGGCCTCTTCAAGCACACGGCGATTGAACTGCATCCACGAGTAGTCGCGACCGTTGAAGAGCTTTTGTTTCTGGGAGATTCTTGCCATGGCTGTCTCAGCGCCGTAGATGGCAGTCTACAGCGTTTGGGTTTGGATTGGCAGTTCGAAGCCTTACTTTCAGTGTGCTGAGTTCGAGGGGAAGGGCTCGGTAACCATAGGAAAGCTCGCGTGTTACAGCTTGATGAACAATTGGATGGGGCCCGGGAGGGGTGGAAAGCCGGGGGGGCAACAAACGCTTGCCTGTTAGGGGTGTGGCGGGTGTATCGTGTTTGCTCATGACGCACTTGAAGAAAATTCAGCTTGTCTCTTTCGTGTCGATCTTTGCCTTTGTCGGGCTCGCCAGCGGTCAACAGAACACTGGGATGAAGCCTGAAGAAACCGAAATCTGGACTCCGGTACCGGCGGTGGTGACGCCGGGAGCGACCGACGCAGCGCCGCCCTCGGATGCCATCGTACTGTTCGACGGTAAGGACCTTGATCAATGGGTGAATGCTCAGACCGGCGAGCCCGCACATTGGGTCGTTAGCGACGGCATCTTGACGGTTAGGAAAGCGCCTGGAGTCGGGAACATCCAAACCAAGCGAACTTTTAAAAATTACCAACTGCATGTTGAGTGGAGAATTCCCGAGAACATTACAGGCAGCGGGCAGGCGCGCGGAAACAGCGGTGTTTTTCTGGCGTCGACCGGGCCTAACGACGACGGTTACGAATTGCAGGTGCTTGACTCGTACAACAACTCAACTTATGTAAACGGGCAGGCGGGAGCCATTTACAAGGAAAACCCTCCGCTGGTGAACCCTAATCGCAAGCCGGGCGAGTGGCAGACGTACAACATTGTCTGGACCGCCCCGACATTCAATGAGGATGGCTCATTGAAGAGTCCGGCATACGTAACGGCGTTTTTGAACGGCGTGCTGGTGCAGAATCATTTCCAGCTGATTGGACAGACTTTGTTCATCGGCAAACCGTACTACAAGAAGTACGATCGCGCGCCGATCAAATTGCAGGCGCATGGAGACAAAAGCGAACCGATCAGCTTCAGGAACATCTGGGTAAGAGAACTGCCGTAGTTGCAAATGCTTCTCGGCTGATCCGAAACAACTTCACGTCAACCTCGTTTCGCCGCCCTTTGCCCAGGGGCGGCGAATGTTTTTTGATTTCAGTGCAATATATGGGTGCAAGCTGCGTCTTATTAAGCAGATTGGCCGACGAGCCGGAAAATGCGGCGTCCGTGGAACCGGTTTCCGGATTGACTCGTATACGAGTCTGGTTGAGGATGATAAGAGAGCTTGTTTGACGAACGTAAAGCGGCCCGCCTGGTCGGAATAAGAATCGATTTTGCGTGCAGGCCGAGTCCAGTTGTTTTCCCGTCCTTCCTGATCCCCCGCAAAGGAGCCCCGATTATGCCGAATGAGCCGATTTCTATTTCGCACATAAGCATTCCGCCGCCGCCGATACCGGACGGCGCCAAGGATTTTTCAGACCGCGTGCGCGGTCTCCTTGACGGAAAGGTAAAGGATGAAGCGACGGTTGCCCGGGCGCTGGAAGGAATGGACGCAATGATGGACGCAATCGCTGCCGGACTCTACAGCCTGGCCTCCATGCTGGTGGGTGAAGGCGAAGATAGCGTGCGACTGGTGGAGACGGCGGTGGCGACTACCGAAGTGGCCGCGTGTCATGACCCGGTAGAGGGACGCAAGAGCAGCCGTCGCGCGCTTGCCCGGGCTGCTTTGCAGATGATTGCGCAGCGTAATCCAGGCGATCTGGCGGCTCCTGAGGGCATTGAGCCGTCGGGTGGCTGCATTGAGGATGACGATCTCGAAGCGGCCGGTGTTTCCAGAGTCGAGCTGGAGCAGATGATGGCTGGGCCGGAGCGCAATCGCGTGCGTAACTGGCTTGAGAACCTGCCCGCGGATATGCGGACCATCTTTGCGCTGCGCGCGGTGGCCGGATTTACTGCTCCGGAAACGGCTGCGTTGCTGGTTGAGAACGGCGGCCCCCAGGCTGCCGGTTGGACAGGCGATGGTGTACGCGCGGTATTTCGCCAGGGGCTGTGTTCAATCGCTTCGCAACTAATCCAGGCTTCAGTAAGAAGCTAGCTCCTTGAAGAAGATCGGCCGCCTCGACAGACGCTCTTTCGTCTGCCGCGGCGGCTTTTTTGACGATTAGAGTTGCCCAACACTGCGTTTGGGAGTGACTGGCGGGCGCCCACGGCGGCTAAATTCAGCCTCCTTTCGGCGGCTTCGACTTTGATTGTTTCAACAAATTCCCGCAAGAATATCTTGCGAGGTTTCCGCAGCAACGATTCTTGACCAACAAGCGCAATTTGTTCAAAAAGAGGGGCTGACGGCCATCACGTCGCGACCCGCATCGGGGTCTGTACAATCGAGTTTGAGAACCCTGGGCCTCAATCCGCGCATCTAAATGGGCGGCATCTTTTTCTGACAAAAGCATTTCGCAGCGAGTTGAACTACCTTGATCCTGTCAAAATTTCTGCTGAGGAGTACGACCATTCCCTGTGCCAGCGCGGGGCTGCTTAGTCTTGCCGTTTTTTCGGCGGCAGTAGCCCGCGCACAGACGGTTTCGGTGCCGAATCAGACCACGCCGACGGCGGCCAGTTTTCAGGGCAGCGTTGCCACGGGTGAGGCCACGGCACAGCCCATTGAATTGTCTCTGGACGATGCCATTCAACGGGGCTTGAAGACGAACCTGGGAATTATTCTGAGCGGTACCCAGACGACAGCGGCACGCGGCCAGAGGCTCACTGAACTTCAGTCGCTTTTGCCTTCGGTGGATTTCAAAGCGTCGGAAGCCCTGACACAGGTCGACCTTCCCGCGCAGGGCCTGCGCATACCAGGCTTTCCCAAGATTATTGGACCGTTCGGGTTTACCGACCTGCGCGCTTCACTGAGTTGGTCAGTAGTGGACCTGAACGCGCTGCACAACTACCTGGCGGCGAAGCATAACTTTGCGGCGGCAACGCTTACGGCGCAGGACGCGCAGGACCTGGTGGTGTTGACGGTTGGAAATGGGTACCTGCTGGCCCTGGCAGACGAGTCGGAAGTGACTAGCGTTGAAGCCCAGGTTGCGACCGCAAAAATTTCGCTGGACCAGGCAACAGCCAGCCACAATGCCGGCACAGCCCCCAGGCTCGATGAACTGCGCGCTCGCGTGGATTACCAGAGCCTGCAGCAACAACTGATTGTGGCGCGCAACGCGCTTGAAAAAGACAAGCTGGCGTTGGCACGGACCATTGGACTGCCTCTGGCACAGAGCTTTACGCTGACAGACAAGACACCCTTTGCGGTGTTCGATCAATTCGACGTGAATGCAGCCATCCAGCAAGCGCATGCTAATCGCAAAGATCTCGCAGCGATGATGGAACAGGCTGCGGCGGCAGAGGAACAGCGCAAAGCGGCCACCGCCGAACGGTTGCCGACGGTGACTGTGTCGGGCGACTACGGCGACATCGGTGTGAACCTTAAAAGTTCGCACGGTACCGGCAACGCTACCGGCGCAGTCAAGGTTCCGCTGTTTAAGGAATTCCAGTTTCGCGGGGATGCGGAAATTGCGCAATCGCAGTTGGATTTGTCCAAGGCGCAGTTGAGCGATAAGGGCGCGCAGGTGGATGCGGATGTGCGCGATGCGCTGCTGGATATTCAGTCGGCGCGGCAGCAGGTTGAGGTGGCGCGCTCGAGTGTCGATCTGGCGACCGAGGAATTGAAAGAAGCGCAGGAACGCTATACCAACGGTGTGAGCGACAACCTGGCAGTGAGCCAGGCGCAGCAGTCGGTGGCGCAGGCAAATGATCAATATGTAACCAGCCTTTATAGGCACAACGTGGCCAAGTTGAGTTTGGCGCGTGCGCTGGGTGCAGGCTCCAGTTACAAGAACTATTTGGGAGGAAAGTAAACGTGGCGGATACAAATCCCACACCCGAACCGAACGAGTCGATCACAGAGACAGAGATTGAGAAGCCACAGACGCGCCGCAGGGGCATTCTGGTGGCCGTAGTCTTGGTCATTGTGCTGGTCGCCGTCGGCATCTGGTGGCGCTCAACGTTCAGTGAAGACACAGACGACGCACAAGTGAACGGCCACCTTATCCAGGTAAGCTCGCGCATTGCCGGCCAGGTGATCAAGGTCTACGTCACCGAGAACCAGTACGTCAAGGCGGGAGATCCCATTGCCGATCTTGATCCAAAAGATTTCCAGGTGGCAGAGGAAAATGCTGAGGCGGCGCTGGCCAGCGCCAGGGCCAATGCTGCGGCGCTGGGCGTGGCTGTGCCGATCCTGAGCGTAAACACGGGCAGCACTCTGAGCTCCGCGAATTCCGATGTAAGTAGTGCGCAGGCTGGAGTGCTGCAGGCTGAAAGACAGCTTGAAGCGGTCAAGGCGCGCGTAGTGCAGGCGCAGGCCAACAACACCAAGGCGCAGGCCGATCTGGAGCGTTACCGTCCCCTGGTTGAGAAAGACGTTATCAGCAAGCAACAGTGGGACGCTGCAGTCGCCGCTGCCGATGCCGCCAAAGCAGGACTTGCCGACGCCAACGCTACACAGATGGCCGCCGAGCAGGGTGTGCGGCTTGCTCATGACAAGGCTTCGCAAGCACAGGCCATGCTGAAGTACGCGCAAACTGGACCGCAGCAGGTAATCGCGCAGAACTCGAAGTTCAAGCAAGCTGAAGCACAGGTGCAGCAGGCACAGGCGCAAGTAGACATGGCCAAGCTGAACCTGGGCTACTCCAAAATTGTGGCGCCGGTTGCCGGAATCATCACGCGCAAGAGCGTTGAACTAAATCAGAACGTATCAGCGGGGCAGAACCTGCTCACGCTCGTTCAACTCGACGATATCTGGATCACGGCCAACTTCAAGGAAACGCAGTTGCGGCACATGCAGGCGGGTCAGGCCGTTACCATCCACGTGGACTCGACCGGCCGAGACTACGACGGAAAAGTCACGCAGATTGGCGGAGCCACAGGTTCGGTGTTGAGCTTGTTCCCGCCGGAGAATGCCACCGGAAACTACGTCAAGGTTGTGCAAAGAGTCCCGGTACGCATCGACTTTACCGATCTGGCCAAGCAAGATCCAAACCATGAGCTGCGACCGGGATTATCGGTGGAGCCTAAGGTGAAGGTAAAGTAATTCCAGATCAGCTCCTCGCTTTTAGCCATTACTTTGTTTTTGGTGTATCCCCCGGCTGCGAACACGGCTGGGGGATTTTCTTTTGAGGTGGTCCAACCAATAACGGTATCGATCACTCGACAAACGAGATTACTTCATTGATCTGGATCAGCAATCCCTTGTATGATTCGGCACCTTAAGCAAACTCAGCTCTTCTGATGAGAGTCTTTGCGATTCGGCTGAGGCTTGACTGGAGTGTCGAATATGACCAAATTGTGGAACAAGTGTCTGTATGCCCTATTCATTATGGTTGTGGGTGTGGGTTGCTGTCAGGCCCAGAAGAGCGCGAGCCTGACGTCAACGCAGGCCAGCAGCGGTTTGAAAGAAGCTCTCTCGCGCAGCATTACCACTGCAGTTACAGAAACGGGCAAGCCTGGGGGCTTTGAGAGCAATCCTCTGATCAAGATCGGAATGCCCGATCGACTGAAGACCATCGAAAAGGGGCTCCGAGCGATCGGAATGGGAAGCCAGGTGGATAAATTTGAGCACAGCATGAATGCCGCTGCGGAGCAGGCCGCGCCCGCTTCAAAGAGCATCTTCATGCAAGCTCTGAAGTCGATGACTTTTGACGATGCGGTGAAGATTGTGACCGGAGGCAACACTGCGGGAACGGAATACTTCAAGCGAACGACCTCTGCGCAGGTGTCGGATGCTTTCAGGCCGATCATCGTGAAGGCAATGGCATCGAATGGCGTCACGGATAAGTACGATGCTCTGATGAAGTCCGCTCCCCAATTGCCCTTTGCGAAAGCCCCGAGTGTCGATATCAACAGTTACGTGCTCGACAAGAGCGTGGGCGGACTCTTCACGATGATGGCGGAAGAAGAAAAGAAGATCAGAACCAATCCCGCCGCGCAGGTGACGCCATTGCTGAGGACAGTTTTCGGAAAGCTTTAGAAATTCGGAACAGCCGGGCTGTAGGCTTGCTGCAGGCGCCGTAAACGCGAAAAGCATTTACAGTAGATGAAGCAACGCCATGAGAGATTCGATCCATGTTTCCAAAGAGAATTACCTGAAGGCGATTCTCGAAGCCGAGGCTGAAGGGCACCAGGTGATTCCGGCGATGCTGGCGCATTGGCTTGAAGTTTCAGCGCCCGCGGTGACCATGGCGCTGAAGCGCCTGAAGCGCGATGGCCTGGTGGAGACGGGTGAGGACGGCATTGTGCGGTTAACGCCGGCAGGCCGCGAGACTGCGTATCGAACCGCGCTGCGGCACCACCTGATCGAACGCATGTTGAGCGAAATCTTTGGCATGGAGTGGCACGAAATCCACGAGGAAGCCGAACGGCTCGAGCACGCTGTTTCTCCCGCATTCGAAGAAAAACTGAGAGAGCGGCTGGGTGAAGGCGGCGCCTGCCCCCACGGAAACGCCGTGTTGCCAGAGAATCCTGCCGAGCGTAAGAGGCGCGGCGAGGTACCGCTTTCTGAGGCGGCTGAGGGGCAACGCTACACTGTGATCAGCCTACAGGAACGTGACCCGAAGCTGCTTTTATTTCTTCATCAGGCCGGCATCGGCCCCGGAAAGGCTCTCAAGGTAAAGAGCCAGAACTATGATCAAACCGTTCTGATTGAGCTATCTACGGGGAACTGCATCCTTGGGCGTCCGGCCGCGGAGGCGGTTTGGCTAGGTCCGCCTTTGGCGCCGTAATTAAATATAAGTTAATTGGTTAACTATGATTAACAAGTCTGTGGCATACTGTACCTAGTTGGCGGACCGCAGTGGGTCGCACTACGCCGCAAACCCTTTCCTAATGGCCACAGAAACACGAGCATTTCAACCGAATGAGCCCTCGTTGCCAGAGGTTAATTCGAGCGTGCGCATCTCCGCCTCGAAGATTGGCTGGCGCCGGCTGCTGGGATTTCTTGGTCCGGGGTTTTTAATCTCGGTCGGCTATATGGACCCAGGGAATTGGGCTACCGATATTGCCGGCGGATCGCGGTTCGGTTACACACTTCTGTTTGTGGTCATGCTGTCGAACCTGATGGCGATACTGCTTCAAAGCCTGAGCCTGAAACTGGGCGTTGCCACGGAGCGCGATCTGGCGCAGCTATGCCACGAGGCTTATGGACGCAAGGTGAGCTTTGCCCTCTGGGTGGGAGCGGAGATCGCGATTGCAGCCTGCGATCTGGCCGAAGTTATCGGCTCGGCGATCGCGCTGAACCTGCTCTTCCACATTCCGCTGCTTTACGGCGTGCTGATCACGGGGCTCGATGTTCTGCTGATTCTGCTCTTGCAGCGTTGGGGATTCCGCTATATCGAGGCACTGGTGATTGCGCTTATCGGCACCATCATTGCCATGTTTGGCGTGCAGATGTTCTTGTCGCGGCCGGAATACGGTGCGGCGCTGCACGGCCTGCTGATACCTTCACCGCAAATCATTATCAATCCAGGCATGCTGTACATTGCCATCGGCATCCTGGGTGCTACAGTGATGCCGCACAATCTTTACCTGCACTCGTCCATTGTTCAGAGCCGCCGATATAAGCGGACGCCCGAGGGCAAGCGCGAAGCCATCGTCATGGCGAATGTGGACTCCGGGTTGGCGCTATCAGTTGCTCTGTTTGTGAACGCCGCAATTCTGATCATGGCGGCGGCCGTCTTCCACTCGCGTGGACTCTTCCAGGTGGCCGCTATTGAGGACGCGTACAAGTTGCTCAGCCCGCTGTTGGGCGCGTCATTTGCGAGCACCCTGTTCGCTGTTGCGCTGCTGGCCAGCGGTCAGAACTCGTCAATCACCGGCACGCTGGCAGGCCAGGTGGTGATGGAAGGTTTCATTCACATCAGGCTTCCACAGTGGAAACGGCGCATGATCACTCGTTCCATTGCGATTATTCCGACCGTGATTGTTGTAGCGGCCATGGGATCGCAGGGCACTGAAAAGCTGTTGATCCTGAGCCAGGTGATTCTTTCGCTGCAGTTGAGCTTTGCGGTAGTTCCGCTCGTGATGTTCACCGGCAATCGCAAGTACATGGGGGAGTTTGTGAACGGCCCATGGCTGCAACGATTGGCCTGGCTGACGGCATTCGTGATTGCCGGCCTGAACGCATGGCTCCTGATTCAAACCGTGATGGGATACTGAGGAGTTGGCGATGCAGAGCCCCGAGCGCCTGATTTTGACTGAGCGATTTTCCAGTGCGGTCGAATACGCGCGGCAACTCCACACCGAATACCGCAAAGGAACAGACGTGCCATACATGGCGCATCTGCTCGGGGTTGCTTCGCTGGTGATGGGAGAAGCGGGCGGACGCATCCCAGTAACCGAGGATATGGTGATTGCCGCACTGCTGCACGATGTTGTCGAGGACCACGGTGGAATGCCTCGACTGCGCGAAGTTGAAAAGCTCTTTGGTGCAAACGTTGGACGCATGGTGGCGGGACTCTCCGACACCTTTGCCGACGACCACAACAAGAAGGAAGGCTGGGAGCAGCGCAAGCTCGCCTATCTGGATAGGCTGCGTGGCGAATCGGACGATGTGCTCCTGATCTCCGCTGCAGATAAGCTTTACAATGCGAAGTCAATTCTCGATGAATATCGTGTGATTGGCGATGCGGTTTGGGCGCGGTTCAATCGCGGCGCAGACAAGCAGCTTGGGTACTTCAACGCATTGCTTGCTGTTTTTCGCGCGCACCCGTCGAACAAGATCGTTGATGATTTTGAACGTGTCGTGCGTGAATTGTTAAAACTCGTCCGCGCGGGCTCACTTGGGTAGATAATTGTTCTGGCAGATAAGGGTGTTCGAGCGGAGAAGATCAGTGAGACAACGATTAGTCCACAGCATGTCTTGGCTGATTGGCCTTGTGTTTGTGGGCACAATCTCAGGTTTTTCGATAAGCAGGGCGCAAACACCATCTCCTCCCACTCAGCCAACCATTGTGCCCATGATTCAGCTTTTATCCAATCCCGAGAAATACGAGGGGCAAAAGGTTCTCACACACGGTTTCTTGAGCATGCAGTCTGAACGTGAAAGCCATCTCTACTTGCATAAAGAGGATTTCAGATTCGCGCTAATGAACGGGGTGGTACTCCGTCTCACTCAAGCCCAGCGCGAGCGATTCGAAAAGCTCAATCTGAACTATGTGCTGATAGAGGGGACTATTCATGCGGACGTTGGCGGTCACGACGAGGGTTATTGCGGCGAAATCGTCGATGTCACCCGCATAGAATCTTGGGCTTGGGGAACTTTGAATAAAGCCCCAGTTAAGCATTAACAAATACAACTTCAGACGGGCGAGGCTTGCGCCATCCGCTACTATGGATGCGATGCTCGTTCTATCCGCAGCCGAGATGCAGGCCTGCGACCGCGCCACGACGGAGCGGTTCGGCGTTGCGTCGATTGATTTAATGCGCGCGGCGTCTTCGGCCGTTGCGGCCTTTGCGCGGGAGCGTTTTCCGCGCGCTCGTCGCGTCACAGTGCTTTGCGGCCGCGGCAACAATGGCGGCGACGGCTTGATGACAGCACGGTTGCTGGCGGACCTCGGGCTGCTGGTGACGACGGTTCTGCTTGGTGAGCCTGACGGCTTGAAGGGCGATGCTGCTGTGGCATGGCACGAACTTGCCAGTCCGGAACACGGAACCGTCCATGTTGTGACAACGGCGGAGGAGCTAGCGCGTTTGAGCGGGGCGCTGAACGCCGATCTGATCATCGACGCAGTGTTGGGCACTGGATTCAAGCCGCCGATGAAAGGGCTGGCGCTGGATGCGCTCAATTGTGTGCTGGGCAGTCAGGCACCCGTGCTGTCTGTGGATCTGCCTTCAGGCTGGGCTGCGGACTCGAAGGAGTTTATGGCAGGCACGCCGGTGTTTCCTTCCGATGCGGTGGTTACGTTTACGGCGCCCAAACCGGCGCATGTGTTCGGAAACTTGACCAGAAGCTGGAAGCAGCCAGTTGTGGTTGCGCCCATAGGTTCGCCGGATGAAGCGATTGTGTCTTCGCTGAAAATGGAGTGGGCCGGGTCGGCAATTTCGTTTATACAGGTGCCGCGATCGGTCGATTCAAATAAGGGCAAGTACGGCCATGTGCTTGTGATCGGCGGCACGTTTGGGTCGGCGGGTGGCAAGGCAGGCGCTCCGGCCATGGCTGCGCTTGGTGCGCTTCGCATTGGCGCAGGCCTGGTGACGGCCGCAGTTCCTGCACCGGCTTTGGACGTGGTAAGCGCGATCGCTCCCGAGTTGATGACGTTGGGACTGGAGACGAGCGCTGGCGGCGCAATTTCCGACGATAATCTTGCGCCGGCGAAGATCGAAGCGCTGTTGGCAGGCAAGACGGTCCTGGCCATTGGGCCGGGGATGGGACAGCTCCCGGAGACGATCCGCTTCACAATGGAATTGCTTGCGGCCGCGGATATCCCTGCGGTGATCGATGCGGATGCCCTGAACATTCTGGCTAAAACCCCGCAAGAGATCGCGAAGCTGGCCAGCACACGAGCGATTGTGTTGACGCCGCATCCTGGTGAAATGGCGCGGCTGACGGGAATGAAAATTGCGGAGATTCAGGCCAACCGCGTAGAAACCGCCCGCACATTTGCCCAGCGTACTGGCGTAACGCTGGTGCTGAAAGGCGCGCGCACTCTCATTGCGCATCCTGACGGCCGCATCGTGGTTAACACCACCGGCAATCCAGGAATGGCGAAGGGCGGCAGCGGCGACTTGCTTACCGGCTTCATAGCGGGCATGTTGGCGCAGTTTCCAGGAGATTTAGCGCGCGCTGTTGAAGCCGCGGTTTATCTGCATGGATTAGCTGCCGATCTGGCGGTACGCGCGGGAGACGAGCACACATTTCTGGCGACCGATTGCCTGGCATATCTGCCGCGGGCGTTTCGGACAGGCCTTTCGCACTTTTGCAACAGCGGTAAAAGCAGATATGGTTGGATACAGGGAATACCGCGCGACGAAGCTGTTCGTTCTCACGAAGCTGTTCGCTGCGGCGAAGCTGTTCCCGGTGAGGGTCGAGCATGAGCAATAGCAGCCAAACTGTGGAGGGCAAGGTGTACGAGTTTTCGACCCAGAGTGGCGCGGACACGATTGAAGTGGGCCGCAAACTGGTACGCCTGCTTGAGCCTCCGCAATTGCTGTTGCTGCGCGGTGAACTGGGCACCGGCAAGACGACGCTGGTGAAAGGCATTGCGGAAGCCCTGGACGCCGCCGAGGCCGACGAAGTGACGAGCCCCACGTTTACGCTCCTGCATGAGTACAACGGCACACGCGACGGAAAGCCGATCAAGCTTTATCACCTGGATGTGTATCGCATCGAAGGTGAGCGGCAGTTGGAGACACTGGGCCTGGATGAACTGCTGACGCCTGATGCGCTGGTGCTGGTGGAATGGGGCGATAAGTTCAAGAGCATTCGCAAACGCGCCACGGGCGAAATCGTAATCACTGCTTCCGGCGGAGACTCGCGCAAGATTGCGGTCACGCTTAAGAACGAACTCGCTTCAACGCCGACGCGGAGTTCGTAGCCAGAAGCGAAGTGAGTGAAAGAACACTCCTGACAAATGAACCGACTTGCTTCTGATGAAGTACAAAGTACGCTTGCCGGCGTGCTGGTCCGGCTTGGCCTGGCGGATGAGAGAGCCCAAACCTGCGCGCGCCTGTTTGCCGAGACTACGCGCGATGGCGTGTACACGCACGGCGTAAACCGTTTTCCCCGCTTTGTGGGCACGATTCGCAACGGCAGTGTGAATGTGAAGGCCGCTGCGCAGCGCGTAGCAGGTTTCGGCGCGCTCGAGCGCTGGGACGGAAATCGCGGACCGGGAAACTTGAATGCGCTGGCGGCGATGGAATGCGCCATAAGCCTGGGCCGCGAACATGGCGTGGGGTGTGTCACGCTCGGAAACACCAATCACTGGATGCGCGCCGGCAGTTACGGATGGCAAGCGGCGGAAGCCGGCATGATCGGCATCTGCTGGACCAACACGATGCCGAATCTTCCGCCATGGGGTGGACTCGACCCGGTGCTGGGCAACAACCCGCTGGTGTTTGCTGTGCCGCGCGCGAAAGGGCATGTGGTGCTCGACATGGCCATGTCGCAGTTTTCATACGGCACGCTTGAAAGCTATCGCAAGCGCGACGAGCAGTTGCCCGTTGACGGCGGATATGATGCAGCGGGAAATCTTACGCGTGATCCCGGCGCGATCGAAGAGTCGTGGCGGCCGCTTCCGGTCGGCTATTGGAAAGGCTCCGGGCTTGCGACCGTGCTCGACATAATTGCTGCGGTAATGTCGCTGGGGCGGGCGACGCATCAGCTCGCAGCAGATCCACTGCTTGAAGCGGGCATCTCGCAGATCTTCCTGACCATGAATCCGCAGGCGTTGGGCAGCACGCCGCGCACCGATCAAATCGCAGATGACATTGTGGCCTCGCTGCACAATTCCAGGCCCGCAATGGAGGGCCGCCGCGTTCGCTATCCCGGCGAGCAGACACTGCGCGTGCGTATGGAAAACGACAAGCTCGGACTGCCGGTTGAGCCGGCAGTGTGGGAACAGATATTGGCAATGTGATTTGCGCTGGCTCCTCGCCATTAGCTGTTAGCTAATAGCTTCTTAGTTATGAGGCCGGGGCAATATGTACCTTCCCGGTGCGATTAAGCAGTTGGAAGGACAACTCATCCCGCGCGTGGCAAGGCGCTTTTATCTGGACTTAAATGGTCTTTCCAGTGCAAACTTAGATCACTCATCTATTAGTTCCGGGAAACAACTGCCCCTTCAATGGTTAGAGCTATAGGTGGACCGATTAGTAGACGTCGATAAATCATAAATAAGGACAGCCTGATTTAAAGGCACCTAACACTTCTCTGCATCACTTTCAACTCCTTGGTTTGCGTTCGGCGACTCCCCTTGAGCGAGACTGAGAATTGATTACACCTAAGGAATGGAGATACTGGCTGCGTACCATCGGTTATCCGCAGAAGGAGCGTGCTCCGCGGAGAAACCCGCGTGGTCTGGCTGCGATGCATGGCAGCATGTCCTCTCCCAAACTCGGTCGAGTCAAGATTATCAGCAGAAATGGACTGTACCTGCAAACCACAGAGCGGTGGCCTATCGGTGAAGTAGTCACGCTCACGCTGCAAAAGGACGGTACAGCCGCGACTGACTCGGCAATGCAGATCGATGTGCAGGCGCGGGTCGCATCCTACGGTGAAGACGGTGTGGGATTGGGTTTCATTTTGCCGGCAGGGATGAATGCGGAACTCTGGGAACACGTTGTCGACACCGCTGATACGCCAGACGAAACTGAAGATACGCAGATCATTTTCAAAATGGTTCGCGCCATGCTGTTCGTGTATCGGCTTTGTCCGTCGGCAGCCACAGAGCCCATTCACATCATTACCGGAGAGCTTGACGAAGCTCGGACAAGGAACATGCTGGCAATTGCGCTGACTGCGGAGAAGATACTGGCGGATGAACCCGACGCGGACAAGCTGCACGCCCATCCGCACATGGTGGCGAGTATTCTCAAGAACGGCTCGTGGGAGCAGGACGAGTTGACGCAACAACTTTGGGCTGGCCTGCTGGTGTCGTCCTGCAACGAGGATGGTTCAGACGAATCGAATCTGGAATTTGCCGAGCTGATGGTGCAGGTGACGACGAATCAGGCGCACATCTTGGTGGAAGGATGCAGAAAAGCCGTTGAGCAGCTTGCCGGCAAGCACTCGACGCCGGGGCCCATTATCATCACGCCCGAAGAAATGATCGGCATTAACGGCATGTACGATTTCTACCGAAACGCTACCGATCTTGCGTATCTCCACGGCTACGGTCTGGTGGTAAATAATTTTGATTTCTCAACGCATGGCGTCAAGTCGAGTTTCGATATCACGCCCACAGAACTCGGCATGCGGCTGTTTAAGGTGTGCAGAGGGCACTTGCTGGCGGCCGCACCGGTCTTATCCTGAGAGATTCGAACCTAGAAGCCCATCACGTTATAGCCGCAGTCAACGTACATAACTTCGCCGGTGATGGCGCTGCTCAGACTGCTGGCCAGGAAGAGGGCAGCTCCGCCCACTTCAAGCTGGTCGACGTTGCGGTGCAGTGGCGCGCGCTCGGCGTGGGCACGCATCATGTCGCCCAGGTCACCTACGCCGCGTGCCGCCAGAGTCTTGATGGGCCCGGCGGAGATGGCGTTGACCCGAATGTTTTTGTCGCCTAGGCTGAAAGCGAGATAGCGGACTGCGGACTCTAGCGCAGACTTAGCCAGCGCCATGACGTTGTAGTGGGGGACGACTTTTTCCGCGGCGTAAAAGCTGAGTGTCATAATGCTGCCGCCATCGGTCATTAGCGGTGCGGCGGCGCGCGAAACCGCGACAAGCGAGTAAACGCTCACGTCCATGGCGACGCGGAAACCGTCGCGGCTGGTGTTGATAAAGTCGCCGCGCAGTTCGGTAGCGGGAGCAAAAGCAACCGCGTGCACGAGGATATCGATCTTGCCGTACTTCTGTTTGAGTGCTGCGAACAGGGTTTCGATTTCGTCGTCGTTCGAAACGTCGCACTGGAAACCGGTGGCGCCGGGCAGTTCCTGGATCAGGCTCTCCGCTTCAAGCTTCATGCGCTCGTTCTGATAGCAGATGGCCAGGTTCGCGCAGGCCTCGTGAAGTTTTTGGGCGATGCCCCAGGCGATAGAGCGCTTGTTGGCCAGCCCAAAGACCACGGCTGTCTTGCCTGACAAATCAATCATGCTTTCGGTAATCCTCCGTGGAGCGCGTCAGGTGTGAGGAAGAACGTGTCCACCGTACTTTAGAATACCAGCCGAAGTTGCGTTTCCCAGCGTTATCCGCCCAGGTCCACTAGCGTAACTTTGCCCACCGGCCGGCCCAGAAAGCGGGAGCCAAGCCGCTCGAATTTTTCTACCGAGTCGGTGGCGAAGCAGCGCACCTCTGTTTGTTTCGGGCTGGTTGCTGAGGGCCTGGCGGGCCCGCTTCCAACGCGGCCGTTAAAGAGCTTGACTGCCGCTTGCGCAGTGGACTCCGCTGAATCGATAACCGTGACGCCGGGCCTGACGGCGTGTTCAAACGCATTGCGCAACAGCGGGTAATGCGTGCATCCCAACACCAGCGTATCGGCCCTGAAGCCGTGCTCGCCGGCTTCGGAGCGAAGCTCGTTGAGATAGATCTCGATGACCTCGCGGGTGACGGGATGGTCGATCCACCCTTCTTCAACCAGCGGTACAAGCAGGGGGCACGCTTTCTCAATCGTGCGCAGGCCGCGGTTCTGGCAGGCAGCCAGGTAGGCATGGCTTTGCACGGTGGCGTCGGTGGCGATCACCAGCACGTCGCCAGTGTGCGAAGCGGCGCGCGCGGCTTCTGCGCCCGGTTCGATCACGCCCAGTACCGGGATCGTGGGAACGGCTTCTTTGATTGCATCGAGAGCGAGTGCGCTGGCGGTGTTGCAGGCGATCACGAGAAATTCAGCGCCCTGTTCCCGCACAAGGAACTGCGCACTCTGTGCCGCGTAACGCGCAATGGTGCGGCGCGACTTGGAACCGTAAGGAAGGCGGGCCGTGTCGCCGATAAAAGCGTAACGTGCCTGCGGCATGTGGTGGATGAGCGAACGCAAAACTGTAAGGCCGCCGAAGCCGGAATCAAAAACACCGATGGTGGGGGTTGCCTGGCTTCTGGTCTTAGTGTCGTGCATCATTAATGCGTTCCTTCCGGGGTAACGGCTTCATCTGCAAGATAGGTGCGCATCAGGTCGGCATGGCCGGCGAGGTCGGCGCGCGGCTGGCCATCGACGAGGAACCGTACTTGCGTTACGTCCGGCAGGTTGGCATGCAGTGTCGCGCAGATTGAAAGCACTGTAAGCGTCTCGGTTTCGAGTCCTGAAGGATGGGCGGATGCAAAGGCGCTAGTGAGATTGACGATGGCCAGTTGCTTGCCCGATTGCGCACTATTCGAAGCTGCATTGGCGGCAGGAGTCGCGGACGGGTCGCGCGGAACGGGCATCAGGAAAACCTGCGTGATGCCCTTTGCGCCTCCTGAAACCGCATGAGCCGCGTTGGGCAGCGTGTAAAGATCAAGCAGCTTGCCGAGGATGACCTGCGCGCGCGCATTGGGGCTGGGCGGCAAGGGCAGCGAAAGCACCTGCGTCATCAACGAGTTTTCCTGGTCGTTGGCCACCATCAACGTTGCCTGCTCCGTTGGAGCCACCTGCGGAGCCTGCGTGGGCGCGGAGTCCTGGCCAGCCAGCATGCGCTCGTGCGCGCGATTGCGCAGCTGCCAGAGGACCGCACCCATGATGATGGACACGACCAGCAGAATAACGAACAGGACTGTCTGGTAGCGGGGGATCACGGTCTGGCTGCCTCCGCCGATGCGGCACTGTTGCGCCAGCCGTTCGCTTTCCATTCGAGAATGGCGGCGGCGATAGCCTGCGCGATGCGGGCCTGGTAATCAGCATCGTCAAAGCCGCCGCTCTGCGCCGCGTCTGGCGAGCCTTCTCTGCCGATTTCAACGGCGAGGGCAGGGCAGGCCATGCAATCGATAGTGGGCAGATCGGTGCGGCCAAGCACAACGTTCAGTCCGGCGTGCGCGAGCGACGAGTTGAGAACGCCGGCCAGCGCAAGGCTGCGCGTTACCCAGGCAGCTTGCGCGGTCTTCCATGGCAACATCGTGGTGGGCTCGGCCGGCGCCAAAGATGAAGCATAGAGATGGACGCCGGTGCCGGTTAGCGATGCGTGCAGCGTGAGGCATGCCTGCGCGTTGGCGCGGTTCGCAATTTCAGCGCGATGGTCAGAGTCGACCACTGCATCTGACTCGCGCGTGGTGACCACTGAAATGCCGCGCGCGGCCAGCAGCGAACGCAAACGCACGCTCAAAGCAAGTGTGTAGGCTTTTTCAAGCTGTGTCTGGCTGGCGGCATCGCCCAGTTGGCCACCGGATTCGGTTCCGCCATGCGCGGCGTCAAGCACAACAGTAAAGCGTTGTGCGGGAGCGGCCGGTGCTTGTGCAGAGGCTGTTCCCAGCCCCAGCAGCGCAAAGGCCGCCAGAGCCGCGGTGCATAGTCGAGAAACTACCGATGCGGAGACGGTGTGCCCTCCCGCCGCGTGACGGAAGCTGCTGTTGCCGGGATAGGGGACCGCATCCGGCATTCCCTTACTCCAGTGAGTAGATAGTGAGGCCGCTGAGCAATTTCGGAAAGAAGTCAGTGGACTTCTGCGGCATCACATCGCCGGCGAACGCGACTTCTCTGAGCTGTTCCATGCTCACCGGATTAGTGAGAAACGTGACATCTGCTTCGCCGCGGCGCACCTGGTCTACGGCCTCAGAAGCATCGCGCAGATAGCGAATGTTTGTTTGCTCACGAACCTTTTCCGCATCCAGGCCCAGCAGTCGATCGAGGATGACGGAATGCAGATGCGTCAGATCGAGGTCGCGCTGGCGATCGGGAATGTCGGCCAGTGCTGCGTCAATCACATCGGCCTTCGACTTCAGCAGGAAATCTCCGCCGCGTGTAACGGCGACGAATGCCGGTCCTTTTTGCGCACCCAGCGTTTTCATGTAGCTGGTGGCATCGGCGGCAGGCAGTTTTTCCACGGTAAAAAACTTTTCGGCAGCGCGAATGAACGCGACCGGCTCAAACCCCGCCAGGCTGTGGACGACGCGATGCGTGGGCAAAATCACCAGGCCATCGGAGTCCATATTGACGAAGGTCATCATCACGGCAGCCTCAGGAAATGCCGGCTGCGGCAGGTGCGATGAATTGGTCTCGGTATGCGCCGATGTTGCGGGGGTATGCTCTTTGGCGTAGTTGAGTGCGGTTTCGTAGCGATGATGGCCGTCGGCGATGATGAGCTTCTTGTCATCCATGGCTGTGGCCAACAGGCGAATGGTTGCCGGATCGCTGATGCGCCAAATGCGATGCAGAACGCCATACTCGTCGGTTACTTCACCTTCGGAGGGACCGAGATCGTCATACAGAATCGATTCCACGCTACCGGCTGGGTCAGAGTAGAGCATAAAGATCTGTCCAAAGTGCGCCCGCGTGGCCTTCAGCAGGTTCAGGCGGTCGTTCTTCGGTTTTGAGAGCGTTTGCTCATGACGGAAGACGACCTGCTCAGCGTATTCATGCAGCTTGCCTAACGCGATAAAACCGCGGCGCTCTTTCACCGTATTGGTGCCGGGGACGGTGAAGCGCTGCGCGTAAGCAAAGACGCAGGGATCTTTCTCCTGCGTTAAAACACCCTGTTCTTTCCATGCCTTGAGGTCGCGGGCGGCGCGAGTATAGACGCTTTCACCACGCTCGGCATCGAACAACTCTGGTAGCCCCAGGATGATTCGAACCAGGTTGTAAGGGCTGCGCTGGTAGTAAGCCTGCTGCATTGCCGGTGAAATCTTGTCGTAGGGCTGTGTTACGGCGTCTTCAAGTCGGACAGCGGAGGGGTTGTAACGCCAGGCGCGAAAAGGATAAATGCGAGCCATGTGAGGGGTCTTGCTCCAGGTTCAAGCGGTTGGATTTGCACGCTGAAGTACCGCTTTCTGAAACTGCGGCGCAGCCGTACACTAGGGTCGATTGTATCCCAACCGCTGCCGCGTCAGGGTTTTTGCAGCCCGTTGGCGAGGTAATCGACTGTCCGCCTCCACGGAGACAAAATGATGACCAGTCTGTGACGCCAGCCACCGAGTGATCGTGTTAATATCGCCTCCAATCTTTGGGTGAATGGAAAGATGACCAAGGTTCCAATCGAAGGCATCTGCCGAGGTGGCCAAAACGGCTTATTTCTGGCAGGTAACGGGCTCAGGATCAAAGGAATATTGGTGGTTGGCCTGGCGGCAGCACTGGCGTTCTCCTGCCACGCCCCGGCCCAGGAGGATCCGCTCAATAAAGTACAAGTTGTGCCCCAGTCAAACACCACGCCCCCCCCGACGGGAGCTCCCAAGGGTGCCGAGGCCCCGGCCCAGACAGGCCCTGGAGCACTGAAGGTGCGGCCGGGATCGTTCATTCGCATGAACGTTGACCTGGTGCTGGTTCCGGTCACGGTGACTGACCCCATGAACCGCCTCGTGACCGGCCTCGAAAAGAGCGATTTTCAGGTCTATGAAAACAGCAAGGAGCAGTCCATCCGGTCCTTCGCCGCTGAGGACGCACCGGTTTCCATCGGCATCATCTTTGACCTTTCCGGTTCAATGACGTCAAAACTCCTCAGGGCCAAGGAGGCGATTCTGCAGTTCGCCAAAACTGCCAATCCGCAGGACGAGTTTTTTGTCATCGGCTTCAACGACCGGCCGGAGCTGATTGAGGACTTCACCAGCTCTGTCGAGGATATTCAGGCGCGATTGGCCACCGTGCGCGCTGGCCACCGCACCGCTCTGCTTGACGCGATTTATTACGGCGTGCAGAAAATGCGGGACGCGCGTCACGAGCGCAAGGCACTACTGGTAGTTTCAGACGGCGGCGACAACCGGTCGCGGTTTACTGAAGGCGAAGTGAGAGCCGAAGTGCGCGAGGCGGATGTGGAAATCTACTCGATCGGTATTTTCGATCCCTATGCTGCCACCCCCGAAGAACGTACCGGTCCGCAATTGCTGGCCGACATCAGCGAAGTAACCGGCGGAAGGCTGTTCCGGGTAGACGATATCGATGAACTGGGCGACATTGCTGAAAAGATTTCAACTGAGTTGCGGAACCAGTATGTGATTGGATACCGGCCACAGGACCTAACCAGGGATGGTAAGTGGCGTAAAGTGAAGGTGAAGGTGAATCCTCCTCCGGGGCTGCCACCGCTGACTGTATATGCACGTACCGGCTACTATGCGCCTCTGCAATAACGCGATTCTCGCGGCTTTTTTGGCCGCCGCAGTGGTATTGCTGCCGGCGCAACAAAGGCCCACAACTCCCCCTCCCAACGCGCAAACGCCTGCTGCCCAGCCCGTCCCGGCCCAGGCTCCTTCGCTTACAGAGGACAGCGATCCGGTGCGTTCGCCGGACATTACTGCGCCATCGCTCGACAACGGTGCACTCGAAAAGAAGGGCAGCGGCTACGTGCTGCGCGCCGACGTTGAAGAAGTGGTGCTCAACTGCACCGTGCTCGATGGCTCAAGGATCGTCCAGGACCTCAAGAAGGAGAACTTCAAGGTCACCGAAGACGGCGTACCGCAAAACATCATCAGTTTCCAGCACACTGATCTGCCCGTTTCCATTGCGCTGGTTATCGACAATTCCGGATCGATGTACAAAAAGCGTCCTTCGGTGAACAAGGCCGCGCTCGATCTGGTCCAGGCGTCGAATCCGCAAGATGAAGCATTCGTCGTGAACTTTTCCGACGAGGCATTCATTGACCAGGAATTTACTTCCGACATCAACATGCTCCGCGATGGGCTTTCGCATATCGACTCTCGCGGCGGAACGGCACTCTACGACGCTGTCGTTGCCTCGGCAGACAAACTGGAAGCCGATGGCAAACGCCCCAAGCAGGTGCTAGTCATTATCACCGACGGAGAAGATAACGCCTCGACGCTTAACCTGGAGCAGGCCATTCGCCGCGTTCAGGAACTTTCCGGCCCGGTAATCTATTCCATTGGCCTGTTGTTTGGCGACGAGTCAAGCCGCGCCGACATTCGCCATGCGCGACGGGCTCTTGAATTGCTCTCCACCGAAACCGGAGGCCTTGCATATTTTCCAAGGTCGATGGAGCAGGTAGACGAGATTGCAGCCGAAGTGGCGCGCGATATCCGCAGCCAGTACACCCTTGGCTACCGCTCAACCAAGCCGACCACCGAACCGGGTTTCCGCCACGTGCAGGTGACAGCCGAAGGCAAGGGAACCAACAAGCTCACCGTGCGCACCAAGACAGGTTATTTCCCATCAACGCCGCGCGGCAGAAAGAAAGCTGCGAAGACTGCCGAGAACAACTAAAGGCAGGATGCCGATGGAACTCTACACAATCACTTGTACTCGAGCAGTGCCGCTTGTGCGCATTCATCAGTGGTCGTAAAGTAGCGCGCCACCGCCCCCGGCCCCACTTCGAACGGATTGGGCTCTCCTGTCCCGCGGAGGGTAAGAAGCCTTGCTTTCGTATAGGCATCGTCGAATTCCGAATGATTCGACAACAGGACCGTTGCGCCTGAATCGCCGGCCAGCTTGGCAAGTTTCCGCTGCGAAGCGATGTACATCTGGAAACGTTCAGCGTCGAACTGATTGTTGAACGCAGTGCCGCCGGAGTAGACCACGTTCAATGGTTCTCCCTGGTCCTTGACCTGGAACAAAAGCGAGAGAGTTCCCAGAGTGTGGCCGGGCGTAAGAACGATTGTTACGGTCGTGTCGCCCAATGTGAGTTTCTCTCCGTCGGTCGCGACCATGTCCCGCTTTGGCGTGCCTCCCGGCATGGGAGGAGCCTTTTCGATTGCATCCCAATCCGGGCCGCCCATGATGACGTGGGCATGAAAACGCTGCTGCATCAGGTTGGCGCCTTCGTCGTGGTCGCCATGTCCATGCGAAACGATGACGTATTTCACTGTCGCTGGATCGAGCCCGAGCTTCGTTAACCCGTCGACGATCTCGGGCTCCGACGCGTAGTTGTAAAGGGTATCGATCAGGATGATGCCGTCGCTTGTTTTCAATGCCCAGGCGGAGTGAATCCTGGTGCCGACCCAGTAGAGATTGTCGAAGACCTTGAACGGCGGGGCGTACCAGCTTGCGCGGTCCGGCACTGGGCGCGGTGTGGCGGAGAGTGGCTGCGGCGGCGGTGAATTTTCTTTATTCGGAGGGACGACGCACAGGCGGCCTAACAGCCCGGGATAATCCAATCCGGCCGCCCTTTGGGCCGCCAGCCTGTGAGCGTCCGCTCCGTTGGGTGCAGGCTGTTGGGCATGTGTGTACGCGCAGCCGAGCGCTACCAGAAGAAGAGAATTCCCAAACCGCATTTTCATTTGTCCATCCTGTTTGAATTGCCTGATTTCGAATTCGTCGTCAATCATTCGAAGCGCAAAAAACAATAAGCATTCACGGCGGCAAAGACCTAGCCCCACCACGTCTCTCCGTCCATCAAATGCTTGATGGCGACGTCTTTGTTGATTTCGACTCCCAAACCCGGCTTATCAGAAAGCTGGATAAAGCCATCTTGAATCAGTTCGCGGTCATAAACGATCACATCGGTTTCGCCGGCTCTGGGCCCGTTCTTGAAGTCGAAGCTCTCATGCCCGAGGAAGTCAGCCATAGCAGCCGCGCAGTTAGCCGAGGCGATGGTAGCGACGGGGCCCATCACATTGTGCGTGGCGACGGGGATGTTGTAGATGTACGCCATGTCGGCGATCCGCTTGGCTTCAAGCAACCCGCCGGCCATTGAAATATCGATCTCGATAATGTTCACGGCCCCGTTGGTGATAAACGGCTGGAAATCGCGCCGGGTATAAAGATTCTCTCCCGTCAAAATTGGCGAAGGCGAAGCGGCAGTGAGCTTGACCCACTGGTCGGTATAGTTCGGCGGCATGGGATCTTCAATCCACCATGGGCGAATCTTTTCCAGCGCCCGGGCCACCCGCAGGGCGTTGATGTAATCGAGCTCCCAGTGGAAGTGCACGGCGATCTCGAAGTAGGGCCCTGCGGCTTCACGAATGTTCGTGTATTCCTGCACCAGCCTGTCGAGTTCTTCGTTTGACAATTGGCGATTCAAGGCTTCGCCGCCGGGCCGTCTCAAAATCCTGTGGCACTTCGCAGCAGTCCACTTCTGGACTGAGCCTTTGATGTAGTCCACCCACTCCTTGCACGAAGCGGGGTCCAGAGGATTGCGCGGCTGGTTGGTCCAATAGGCGCGAACCTTGTCAGTGAATGCGCCGCCGGCCAGAATCTTGCGCACGGGCATTCCCAGCAGCTTGCCGGTCAAATCCCAAAGCGCTACCTCACAACCCGTAACGGCGTGCATTCCTGAGCCGTGAAAACCGCCCCAATACGAAGTCCTCCATGCCATCTGCGTTGTCAGCTTGTCGATGTCGAAGGGATCCTGACCGATCAGCATCTCGCGGAATGCGTTAAGGACCGTGTCTTTCGCTCCTAGGCCCGTAACATCGTGATGACACTCGCCGATTCCATGCACGCCTGCATCGGTTTCGATCTTGACCAGAGGCATCTCATGGGCGCCGGGGCTCATTTTGAGCCGCATCACTTTCACGTCAGTGATCTTCACTTTCTTGCGCTCTGTGGCAGCCAGATCAAAGAAGTAAGGGACTACAGCGCGTGCGGGAGCCGGCAACGCGAACATCTTGGAATAGGGTGCTAGAGCGCTTGCTTGAGCAGCCAGCGCGAGCGTTTTCAGGAACTGGCGACGATACATCGATCCTCCGGATTTCCGAACGGCAAAGCCTGGAACTTGCTGGCGTACTTTCCGGCTCAGAACGCAGAACATAACAGATCGATTCAGTGCCCCGCAAGCGGAAGAACGGAGCCTGAACTGCGCCACGCGATCTCCTCGATTAAGTCGCGTGGGCTTTGAGCCGATGCAGTTCAAGGTCAATCTAAGACGCGTCGCAAGATCTCGCTTGAGCCCCGCAAACCACATCGCGAAATTGACCGAAGGGGTAAATTCGCCCCCGGCACGATAAGCTAATATCCAGGAGCTAAGAGCTAGAACCTGACCATGTCCCCATACAAGTACTCCACTCTTGCTGTGCATGCCGGGCAATCCCCGGACCCGCAAACTGGCGCGGTGAACGTGCCCGTGTATCTGTCATCCACCTTTGAACTTACCGGCATCGGCACTGACCGTGGCTGGGACTACTCGCGCGCTGGAAACCCCACCCGCGACGCGCTTGAAACCGCGCTGGCTGCCCTTGAGGGCGGAACCAGTGGCCACGCATTCACCACCGGTATGGCGGCCATTGCCGCGCTGGTGGCCATGCTGAAGGCCGGCGACCATGTGGTCTGTTCGCGCGACGTTTACGCGGGTACCGTGCGGCTCTTCGATCAGATCGTGAGCGGCTACGGCATCCAGATTGAATATGTCGACACCAGCGATTTGAAGGCTGTCGAAAAAGCCATTCGCCCGAATACCAGGCTGGTGCACATCGAGTCGCCCAGCAACCCGCTGATGGTTCTTACCGACATCGCCGGGGTGGCGAGAATTGCCCACGCCGGTGGCGCTGAAGTCAGCGTCGATAACACGTTTCTTTCGCCTGCGCTGCAGAGCCCGTTGGCGCTGGGCGCGGATATCGTGATGCACTCGACCACCAAGTACCTTAACGGCCACTCGGATGGTTTGGGCGGAGCCCTGATCGGCTCAAAGCCCGAGCACAAGGATCGCTTTTTGCTCGTGCAGAAGGCAGCCGGCGGCGTGATGTCGCCATTCGAATGCTTTCTGGTGCTGCGCGGCATCAAGACGCTTCCCTTGCGGATCAAGCAGCACGAAGAAAACGGCCGCGCCGTAGCCGAGTACCTGTCAACGCACCCCAAGGTGAGCAAGCTGGCTTATCCGGGGTTGAAGAGCCATCCGCAATACGAGCTTGCGTGCAGACAGCAGAAGGGTTTCGGCTCCATGATGAGCTTCGAGCTCAAGTCGCGTGATGAAGCAGCACGTTTCCTGGCCGCGATCAAGATATTCATCAATGCGGAATCGCTCGGCGGTGTCGAATCGCTGGCTTCGCACTCGGCGACCACCACGCACGGATCGGTCAGCGAAGAAGTGCGCCAGTCGATGGGCATCAATGAGGGACGCATCCGGCTCTCGATCGGCATTGAGGACAAGGAAGACCTGATCGCGGATCTGGAGCAAGCGCTCGCAGCGGTGTAAGGCATCTTTCCTGCGGGCGTTAGTTACCGGCTATCCGGAAGTTTGCTGGACCTTCCCAGATAACCTCCGGATTGGCGACGATCCAGGCGGAATCCAAATCGAGGCGCATGCGGAGCTTTCTGGATTGATTTAACCTCGTGTTATGAAATCGTCTGACATCATCGACGAACTAAAGACGTTCTACAAGGACAACGTTGAATACCGCTCCCTTGAACGCCACCTTTCAGAGGCAGATGTTGAGCGTTGGAGTAACGAGTGCGGCTGGTCGCGATCTCAGCTCTTTGATGAGATTGCTAAACTCCTGGCACTCGCTTACAACGCTTCAGAGCTATCCTTCCACTTTTGCGACATGGTGGTGAACGACCTCGCTAGTCCCGCTACGAACACAAGTCCGCCCCGGCCTCAAATCTTTTGGATGGTCTATTCGGCTTTCGATGAAGGCGAGTACTATCACGGCAACAATCGAGATGAAGACCCTGTGGAGGTCTACACCCGCCCGATGATTGCTCGGGTAGTAGAAGTTCTTGGGGCGTGTCCGGTTAACCAGCCACCGGGTTCGGACCAGTAACGGAAAGTTATCTTCTCAACCGTTTTCTGAGGCCTCGGCAAAATTCCGAGCGAATCACCGCCAACCCGGACGTAACGTGAGCCAAATCACGTTTGGGAAGTATTGACGACGACACGACCGCAGCATCGGACCTGCGTCACTGTTAGACTAAGGCGATATCAATTGTAGGCTAGACAATGAACGATAAATACGCGCCGCGATGGGCCGAATATAGGCGCATCTCAAGGTACGCAGCGATCGCGTTCACCGGATTCATCGCAATTCCTTTTCTGATTGTCGCAGTGTTTGCCTTGTTGCTCCGTTTTAGTTTGGCTCAGCTCCCGACAGATATTAGCGATTTGGCACCCATTGTGGGAGCCGCATTCATGCTTGTCGCAATGGCTTTTGTGTGGAGGTTGTACACCTGGACCTGCCCGAGGTGTGGCGAGCGTTTTGGCTGGCGTCACGAGGAATGCCAGCACTGCTCACTTCCTAAATGGGCGAATGGGGACGACGGTACGGATTGGCGAACTGGACGAATCTAGGTACTAATCCCGAATTACCCCCAAACCGGAAGTTGGAAAGACGACTGCGGATCCTTCGCTCCTGCGCTTCTCGGGATGACAGTGCCTAGAGTGTGGTGTGGTTAGTGATGAATTCGCGTATCAATGTCCGCTAGGCGCCGGCTGAAGCTTCTTGGGCCGCCGCATAATGAATGGCAGCGGAATCAGCATGCCGGTCAGCGCCACCATGATCCAGATCACGTCGACATAAGCCAGCAGGCGAGCCTGGATCTGCGCCATTCCGTAGATCTGGGCGCCGGCATGTTGCAAAGCATCCGGGGCCGCGCTGCCGCGAATCTTCCATGCGCCTTCCAGAGCCCTGCGCATCATTTCAAACGGAGGATTTCCGGGAGCCGTGTGTGCCGTCAGCATTGCCTGGTGCTTCTGGCTCAAGCGTGCCAGCAGCGTGGTTACAAAGCTGATGCCGACGCTGCCGCCAAGATTGCGCATCAGGGCGGTCAGGCCGCTCACTTCGTTGTATTTTTCCTGCGGAATGCCCGAGTAGCAAAGTGTGTTGATGGGAATGAACAGGAATGGCAACCCCAGCGCGATGACTACGCGCCAGCTCACCGCCATGCCGAAGCTGATGTTTAGGTCGATTTGCGTCATGCGAAATAGGCCGAAAGTGGTGATGGCAAATCCAGTCGCCACCAGCACACGCGGATCGAACTTGGGCGCCAGTGCTCCGGCAACCGGGAACAGGAACATCAGCACCAGTCCGCCACTGGAAACGGCCATGCCGGCCTGCCGCGCGGAGTAGCCCATGATCTCCTGCAGAAACTGCGGAATCAACACGGTGCTGGAATAAAGCGACATGCCGACCAGGAACATCACAAGCTGCGTCATGCCCACATTGCGCTGCGCAAAAAGCCGCAGGTCGAGGACGGGATGCTCGACTGAGAGTTCACGCGCAATGAAGATGATGAGGCCGATGACTGCGACCACAAACAATGTGATGATGAAGCTGGAACCGAACCAGTCGTCTTCCTGACCCTTGTCAAGCATGATCTGGAGCGCCCCGATGGAAACGATCAGCAGGCCAAGACCCCAGTAGTCGATCCCGATGCGGCGCTTGCGAATCTCAGTCACATATGGCGGATCTTCGACTACGCGGTTGGTGAGATAGAGCGAGAGAATGCCGACCGGGATGTTCAGGAAGAAAATCCAGCGCCATGCGTAGTTGTCCACGATCCATCCGCCCACGGTTGGGCCGAGGACCGGCGCCATCACCACCGCCATGCCGTAAACAGCAAAGGCCATGCTCCGCTTCTCAGGTGGAAACGTATCGGCAAGAATGGATTGTTCGCTGGGCTGCAATCCTCCGCCGGCCGCGCCCTGAATAACGCGAAAAAATACCAGCAGTCCCAGTGTGGGCGCCAAGCCGCACATCAAAGAAGCGACAGTAAACATAAGCACGCATGTCATGTAGAACCGCTTGCGGCCCATGCGATTGGCAATCCAGCCGCTGATGGGCAGAACCATGGCATTGGCCACCAGGTAACTGGTCAGCACCCAGGTTGCTTCATCGCGGCTGGCAGAGAGCGAGCCGCCGATGTGAGGCATTGCCACGTTGGCAATAGAGGTATCCAGCGCCTCCATGAATGTAGCCATGGTGACGGTAATGGCGATGACCCACGGATTGGCGCGGGGACGCCATGTGTCATGAAAAGAGGGTGCTTTGGCCGCAGCTGCCAGGACTGGTCCTCACTTCTGTTTCAGTTTCTTTAAGCCAGGGGCATACGAGTTGCGACTGGGGAGTGGCCGGCATGGCGCCGGGGGTATGCATATCCCCGAATCATTTTGTACTAACGTTGCTAACAGATTACCGGAAAGCAGCCTGCAGTTGCGCGTACGGTCTGGAGCTTGCTTCAGCCGGTGTGTCATGCTGAGGTGATATGGGCAATGGTGATTCATCATCGCGAGGTCCGATGCCGCCCGGAGGGCTGATGCTGAGCATCGATACCTGCGGACCGTCGGGTTCGGTAGCTCTGGGCCGGCTCGCTGGGCGGGACCTGGAAATTCTCGGCGAAACGGAGCTTGCCGGAAGAACGTACTCGACCACACTCGTCGCCGCTGTGGGCGAATTGTTGGCGGGCAACGGAGTCGGACTCAAGGACCTTGGCGGAATCGTCGCTGTGAATGGCCCAGGAAGCTTTACGGGTGTGCGCGTAGGCTTAAGCGCCGTTAAAGGCTTGGCCGAGGTCGCTTCGATTCCGGTGGTTGCCGTTTCGCGGCTTCTCGTGCTTTCGAGGAAGGCCGGGGTACCCTCGTGTGCCTTGGATGCGCATCGGGATGAGGTGTTTTTGCGGGTTGAAGAGATGGGTCAGCCGGCGAGAGAGTTGCTGGCTGGGGCGCGCGAGCTTGCTGCTCAGCCGGCTCCGGTTCGAGTTGCAGTTTGCGACGACTCCGCTGCTTTGCTTCTGCAGGCCGCGTGGCCAGCAACTCAGATTTTTCGATGTGCGGCACCATTGGCAAGCGATGCGCTGCGGTTGGGTGAATCACGGCTGATCGCGGGCCTCTACGACGATCTCGCGCTGCTTGACGGGCATTACCTGCGGCGATCGGATGCGGAAATTTTTGGCGAGGCGGCCGCAAAGCGTTTATGAGTGCCAATTCTGCTGCATTCTTCACGGTTCGAAAGATGGTTGCCGCGGACATCGGCCCGATCATGGCGCTTGCGTCAACTCTCAAAGACATGCCGCTTTGGCCGCAATCGGTCTACGTTGCCGCGCTCGATCCGAGTTCAACGCCGCGCCGCATTGCGATTGTGGCTGTGAACGAGGCGGGCGAGATTGCCGGGTTCGCCATTGCCAGCTTGCTTCCGCCTCAGGCCGAACTCGAGTCGATTGGGGTCCGGGCAAATTTTCAGCGGCAGGGAATTGGCACAAAGCTGCTATCCCATCTCATGGACGAACTCAAAGCTGCAGCAGTGAGCGAAATCCTGCTGGAAGTGCGCGCTTCGAACCAAACGGGAACCGCATTTTATTTGCGGCATGGTTTCAGGCAGATCGGACTTCGTCCGCGATACTACACTGCACCGGAAGACGATGCGATTCTGATGAGCGTGACTCTGAGCTGAACCGTTCGCTCTTTTTCAGCATGTTTTCCATGTGGTGATTCACACCTTGCGTGTTGTGATTACGGTCACACATGATTCGATCAAATGACGAAATTCACAGAATTCGACAAATTTCGACGATTTCCCCCCTTGCGGGTTGCGTTCCTGCGGCGATATATGTAAGTGTTCCTTAAATACTCGGAGGTGCTTGATGGATGAAGTACAGGATGCCACGCTGAGCGCAGAGATTGATCGTCTGCATGCCGAACATCGTCGTTACGCTCAGCGGTTGGAAGAATTGCTTCAAAAGCCCTATTTAAGTGAAGATGAACAGCTCGAGGAAGTTCGCCTGAAGAAGCTGAAGCTTCATGCGAAGGATCTGATTTTCGCGCTCGAACGCAGGGCGCCTGCGGTAGCTTAACGCTCCAGGGGGAGTACGTTCCCCGAGCACTGAGCCTTGGTCTGACGACCGCGCGAGTGGTGTGTTTATCCCTTTGCGCGTCATGAAGTTCGGGTACTTCGCGGTGCAGGGTCTCAGGCGGCGGCGGATAACCGTATAATCATCGTTGAGACAATGGTTCGAGATGGTTATATTTACGGTTTGAGCCTCGTGGCCGTGGCTGCGGTGCTTGTATGGGCCACTGGAGCCAGGGCATGGGCGACGATACCCCTGCTGCTCGCATTTTTCTTTTTGTGGTTTTTCCGCGATCCCGAACGGCTGATTCCTGCCGGTGACGGTCTGATTGTGTCGCCGGGCGATGGCCTGGTTACCGAAACAGCAAGAATCGATACACCTGCTGGTCCTCGGCAGCGCATTAGCATCTTTCTCAGCGTTTTTGACGTCCATGTAAACCGCTCCCCGATTGGCGGTGTGCTCAGCCGTGTGGAATATCAAAAAGGTTTATATCTGAACGCAATGAACCCGGCGTCGGCAGAACGCAACGAACAGAATATGGTGACGGTGCGCGGAGACGGTTACGAAGTGACATTCAAGCAGATTGCCGGCCTGCTTGCCCGCCGCATCGTCTTCAATTTCAAAGAAGGCGACGTGGTGCAGCGCGGACAGCGCGTGGGGCTCATCAAGTTTGGCTCGCGGGTGGATGTCCTTGTCCCAGCCTACGCGGCAGTGCGGGTTAAGGTAGGTGAGCGCGTCAAGGGCGGGTCCAGCGTACTGGCGGCCATGCCTGAAGCGGTGACGATGGTTGTGGAGCCAGCGGCTACAGTATCTCTGGGCGCCGCGGTGCCGGAATTGCCCGGGGGAGTCCGCGCTTGAATTTCAATCACTCCTTCAACGATCCAGCGCGTGCCGAGGTTCGGCGCGCACGCTTGCATCGTGGAATGTTCCTGCTGCCTTCGTTCTTTACCTCAATCAACATCGGTGCCGGCTACTGGTCGATTACGCAGACGATTGCGGCAATCAGCGGCAACGCGCAGTTGCATCTTGACCTGGCCGCGATCGGCATCTTGTTTGCGATCCCGTTTGACGCACTCGATGGGCGCATTGCCCGCATGACCAATACGTGCAGCGATTTTGGCAAGGAGCTGGATTCGCTGGCCGACGTGATTACGTTTGGCGTGGCGCCGAGCCTGCTGGCGTTTGTGTGGGGATTCCACTTTCTGCCCGACTCAATCAACGCAGAACTTCGCCAGCACGTTATGCAGGCAGGTGCGTTTGTCTGCTTCCTGTTCCTATTGAGCGGAGCATCGCGCCTGGCGCGGTTCAACATTTCGCATGACGCGCAGCCGCGCAATCCGGGGCGTCCTGGGCGCAAGTACTTCGTTGGTATGCCGATTCCAGCGGCGGCAGGTTTCCTGGCATCGAGCGTCCATCTCTGCTACGGCATTCCAAACCAGTACTGGTGGATCGCCATTCCATGGATGATTCTGGTTGGCCTTACCGGCTTCCTGATGGTGAGCACGTGGCGCTTCTGGTCGGGTAAAGAGATTAACTTCTCCAAGAGCCATCCCTTCCAAATCCTGGTGCTGATTGCCATCTTCATGTATGTGACGATCCGTTATTCCAACTTTGTGCTTTTTGCCATGGCTTTGACCTACATGTTTTCGGGCATATGGGCGCGGGCGGCGTATTCGTGGTCGCGCCGACGGCGCATAAGGCCGCTTGGAGCCACGCCTGATGCGGCCGATACTGGCGCAGGGGATGTGGATCTGGACAAGCGAGACTCAATCAGATTCCTCTAATTTCTTCTAGAATTCCGATCAAAGGATGTTTGTGTACAAGATTGCAATTGCCGGAGCCTCTACGCTCCTTGGGCGCGAGTTGAAAGACGTGATATCGGAGTCGCCGCTGGCGGCGGCCAGATTCACGCTGCTTGATGAGGAAGATGCGCGCGGCCAGCTTGACCAGGTCGGAGACGAGGTCACGATCATCCAGGGGTTCGGCCCCGATGCGTTTGAGAGCGTGGATTTTACTTTTCTTTGCGGCTCTGAGGCGCTTACCCGCATGTACTGGAGCCAGGCGCTGCGCTCCGGGTCAACGGTTCTGGATTTGAGTGGAGCGCTGGACCAGGAAGCTGGAGTGTTGGTGCGCGCGCCGTGGCTGGGTTCTGAAGCAGCGGCTGCGGATTTGTTTACGCCCGCCGTGGTGCCGGCGCATCCCGCGGCCGTTACGCTGGGATTGCTGCTGGAGCGCGTGCAGCAGGCGGCGCCCGTTCGCGTTGCGGGAGCTACGGTGATGTTGCCCGCCAGCGAGTTTGGACGCGGTGCAATGGACGAGCTGCACCAGCAAACGGTGAGCCTGTTGAGTTTTCAAAGTTTGCCGCGCGCCATTTTCGACGCACAGGCGGCCTACAACTTGCTGGGCGGCCTGGGCGAGAGCACAACCATAGGGCTGGCGGGTGCTGAGGCGCGCATACGTCGCCATTATGAGTCACTCTCCGCCGGACGCTGGCCAAAGCTGGCAATGCAGGTTGTGCTGGCTCCGGTATTCCACGGGCTCACGTTTTCGATTCTTGTGGAACTGGAACGGCCAGTTGAAATCTCGGCGCTTGAAGAGGCGCTGAGCGGAGAGCACGTTGACCTGGTGCTTGAAGACACGGACTCGCCGTCGAACCTGGCTGCAACAGGACAGAACGATGTGCTGGTGCGTTTGCGGCCGGAGCAGACGGGCCGCAATCCTAATCAGACTTCGCGCGTGTGGCTGTGGGCCGCTGCGGATAATTTGCGTTTGCATGCGCAGAATGCAATTGATTGCGCGATGGATTTGCGCAAGCTGCGGCCCAAGGGGACTGTTCAGTAGGGCCCGTCCTTTAAAGCAGAGGCACTCTTCGACTGGTCGTCCAGGGGAATGTATTGCTACTCGTAAATGCGATGCATTACATTGGCTACGGTCTAAAAAGTCCAAATTCATCTGACCCCAAAACGTCTTCAAAATTCAGGCTTGCCAGGGAGAACTTCATCATGCGCCATCTCGTTGCCGTCGTGTTTCTAGGCTCATTAGTAACCGCTGCCATTGCCCAGCAGGCCACTCCTCCGCAGACGCCTCGGCCCGCGCCCGCTCCTCTGCAGGTCCCAAATCCCCACTACGTCACTATTGAGCTCAGTCAGGATGTAGACGCACCCGCTGACACAACCTGGGCCCGTGTCGGCAAGTTCTGTGACATCGGTGAATGGGCATTCCCTGATTGCAAGCTCATCCAAGGTGACGGCGGCTTCGCCTCTGAGCGCACAATCGTTAACGAAATCCTCGTTGGCAAAACGGAGCATAGCTACACCTATGCGCAGCCTGTCCGAAAGGAAGGGAAGTACAACCTGTACCACGGGACGCTTGAAGTGCAGCCAGTCACGACGAAGACCTCGCGCCTTGTCTACACCTTTTTTTACGACAACAGCATGCTGGCTGACGACGCCGCTCGTGACGCGGAGATAGCAGCTCGTAAAAAGCGCTTTACCAACTATCTTGCCAACATGGAAAAAATTGTCGAGGGTGGCAAGGTTGCAGACTCCGACAAGTCGGCTATGCCGATTGCTCCCAAACCGGACGACCTGCAAACTCCAGATCCCCACTACGTGTCGGTACCCATGAAAGTCGTGGTGAATGCGCCTGTTGACGCTGTCTGGGCCCGCATTGGTAAGTACTGCGATATCGGCGAGTGGGGTATTCCCAACTGCACAATCCTCTCCGGTGATGGCAGCAGTCTGGGCACAGTCCGCAGCATCGGAAACGAGGTGCTCGTAGCCAAAACCAGGTACAGCTACCTTTACACTCAGCCTGTCCGCGAAGGCGTCCGCTACAGCATGTACCATGGCACCCTTGAAGCCGTGCCCCTCACCGACAAAACCACCCAACTCAACTACACGCTCGTCTACGACAACAGCAATCTCGCGGATGACGCAGCCCGCCAGAAAGATATGGACGGCCGCCGCGCTCGCTTTACGAAGATGCTGGAGAACATGAAAGTCCTCTCGGAGGGAGGGACGCTGCCAGCCGGCGCTCTTGGCGGTGGCGGCGCACCCCGGTCTGTTAGTACTCCACAGTAGAGGGGCGAGTGGTCAACCCATTCACCTTTTCGAGAGTGTCCCTTCCTTGCGCAGGGTATATCAAGCTGTCTCCCACGAGCTACATGCCGCCGCAGCGCTCCCATTGTTGCTCGATGAAGGCATCGGTCATGCCGGCTATGTAGTCGGCGACGGTGCGGGCCAGCCCTTGATTTGGAATTTGCGCTCGATGATCTTCAGGCAGCAGGCCGGGATCGTTTAACAGAAATCCGAATACGCTCTGGACGACATGCGCTGCACGTTCGTGCAGTTCTTCCATGCCGGGCGAGTTGTAGAGGTTGGCGTAGAGAAATTTCTTGGTGCTGGCGCGTGCGCTTTCCATGTCTGCGCTTAAGGATGCCAGCCTCGCCGGAGCGTGGCGAATGTCTTCGAGCGTGGATGCGCCCGCCGAGATCACTCGCGCGCTGGTCTCATTCATCAGGTCGGTGACAAACGCATTGAGCAGACGCCGCAGCGCGTCGTACACGGCGAGCCTGGGAGCGGCCGCAGGGTAGCTATGCAGCGCTGCGTCGTGGAACTGGCGAAACAGCGGAACGTTCTGGCGCACTGCACCAAGCGAAAGAATTCCGGAGTCAAGGCCATCGTCGATATCGGCAGTCAGGTATGCGATCTCGTCGGCGAGATCGATGAGCTGCGCTTCGAGAGGCGGAAATAGATCAAGAAAATATTCGGCCAGCTCGGGATGAGTTTGCTTTGAATAATCGCGCGAGTGCTTAACGATGCCTTCGCGTACGCCGAGCGTCAGGTTGAGCCCGCGAAATGCCGGGTAACGCTCCTCAAACCAGGTGACGATGCGCAGCGCGTGTAGATTGTGATCGAAGCCCAGGCCATGGGTGCGCAGGGCTTCGTCGAGCGCTTTTTCGCCGGCATGGCCGAACGGCGGGTGGCCGATATCGTGTGCCAGCGCCAGTGCTTCAGCCAGTTCCGCATTCAAGCCCAGTGCACGGGTAACTGTGCGCGAAATCTGCGTAACTTCAAGCGTGTGCGTCAGGCGGCTGCGAAAATGATCGCCGGGCGGCTCGCCTGGCACGCGGGTAAACACCTGCGTTTTGCCGGCGAGTCGACGGAAAGCGCGCGTATGCAGCACTCGCGCCGCATCGCGCGCGAAGGGAGTGCGGTAGGGGTGCGGCGGCTCAGGGTGCGTGCGCTGCGCGAGTTCGCTTTTCGGATCGCCACATACGGCAATCGCGGCGGGCAGCGGAGCAGGGGGTTGGTTCTTATTTTCCATCCGTCTTGATTATCAAACAATGGAATGAGTGCTTTCACGTCTGGTTATACCGCACAGGGGGACGTTGCCGCTCAAATGTGTCCCCAGTCACGATGAATCGCAAACCGCGATGCTATAACACTCCTTCGTCCAAATGGAACAGTGGACAACGCCCGGAGAGCGGGAGTACCATCCCGCCGGATTTCTTAGAGTGGCCGGTGCGGGGACGAAATGCGCGATCTAGATGGCGCAAGTTGAATATGTTGCTGGCCGTTGACGAGCTTTGAGACTTCTGCAGGGAGGTAGAGATGAAAGCGATTAAAACAGCAGCTGTGGCGCTGGCGGGGTTGGGGTTGATGTTCGCGTCGGGATGCGACCGTCACAACACGAAAGAGGTGTACTACCTGATTTCGGTTAACTCCACAATGTCCTATTGGCAGACATTGGCCAACGGGTTCAACAAAGCAGCCGCCGAGTATAAGGTGACGGCGAAAGTTGCGGGGCCGGATAACTACGATCCGCAGGCCGAGCTTGCGGAGCTGCAAAAGGCAGTGGCGGCAAAGCCGGCCGGTATTCTCATTCAAGTTGCCGATGCCGCTGTGCTCAAGCCGGGCATCGATGCCGCTATTGAAGCGGGAATTCCGGTCATCACGGTGGACTCCGATGCCGGCAACAGCAGGCGCATGTATTTTATCGGCACCAATAATCTTGAAGCCGGACGAACGGGCGGGCAGCATCTTGCTCAAAAGCTCGGCGGCAAAGGCAACGTCGTCTTCTACTCCTTTACGGGGCAGCCGAACATAGATGACCGGCTGCAAGGCTTCAAAGATGCGCTTTCAGCTCATCCGGGCATGAAGATTGTTGAAGTGGTAGACGTGAAGGCGGACAGGAACGCGGCGTTCGATCGCACGCAGCAGTTTATGGCTCTCACAGGCGATAAAAAAATTGACGCATTTGTGAGCCTTGAAGCTACGTCAGGCAAGATTGTTGCCGATGCGGTGAAGCGCTCCAATGGAAACGATCGCGTGGTGATGGCGTGGGACGTGAGCCAGGATACGCTGGACGAGATCAAGGCCGGCAGTATTGAAGCCACCATCGCACAGAAGCCATTCACCATGGGCTATTTTGGGCTGAAGTCGCTCGATGAGGTGTTCCACAATCCTCCGGCGCAGCTTGGCAAAGACAACACCGCCGATTCGTTCTCGCATTATCCGGAGTTTGTGGATACGGGCACGTCGCTGGTGGACAAGAGCAACGTGGACGCCTACATTGCGGCGGCGGCAGCAGGGAAATAGCGGCGAGTTTTCAGAATTATTCTCAAACGCAGAAACGGCGGCTTACCTATGGAAGCCGCCGATCTGTTTTGTATCGGATTAGTAGTTTAGTAGGACTTTGGCTCGCCGATGGCTGTGTCTTTATTGGCTAGCTTCATGCGCGCGGCATCCAGCTTTTTCTGCACCTTGGCGGCGTCGCCGGGTTCAACGTCGGCGGGAGCAGCCTTGGAGAACTCAGTGAGGGAAAGCTGCCACTGCTCGGCTGCCTGGCGGAAGCGGCCCGTCTTTTCGTACAGATCGCCCATGTGTTCGTGGACGGTGGGATCGGTCTGGTTGCGGGCTACGGCCTGGCGCAGATTGTCTTCGGCCAATTCGTACTCACCCATTTTGAAGTAGACCCAGCCAAGCGAGTCGAGATAAGCGCCGTTCCACGGTTCCTGTTCGACTGCTTTGCGAATCATCTTCAACGCCTCCGGCAAATGTATTCCCTTGTCGGCGAGCATGTAGCCAAGGTAGTTCAGCGTCATGGCATTGGATGGGTCAAGTTCCAGCGCCTGGCGGAAGAACTGTTCAGCGGGCTCAAAGCGCTTTTGCCGCTCGGCGAGTTCGCCGCGCAGAAAGAGCATGTAGAGCTTGTCTTCTTTTTTGGTGCTGAGCGGCTCAGCCTTGTCGAGTGCATCTTCCGCTTCTTTAAAGCGGCGCAACCGCACATCGATCTGGGCCGTGGCAATCCACACCAAGCGATCTTCGGGTGTGTTGGTCAAAAGCTCTTTGATCATGGCAAAGGCTTCGTCGGTCTTGCCCTGGTCAGCCAGTTCGCCGGCCAGCATCAATTTCACCTCACGCTTTTTGGGGTTTGCCGCAACAGCCTTGCGGGCCACTTCAAGCGATTTGTCAAACTGCTGCGCCGACCGATAAGCATCCACCTGGGACTGATAGCCGCGCAACTGCGAGTCGCCGCCCATGTCGATCATCTTCTGGTAGGTGGCGACAGCCTGGTCGGTTTTGTTCTGCTCCATGTAAATGGAACCGAGGCGCTCAAGGAAGATGCTGCGATTATTTTTTTCTTCGTCAGTGTAAGCGCCGTTGGCGTGCGAGGTCAGATCGACCATGGCCGCGTAGGTCTGCGCGGCTTCGTCAAAATGGCCAAGGATATCCAGCAGCTTGCCTTCGCTGAATCCGGCTTCAAGGCTGGTGGCGTCGAGCTTGCGGGCTTTGCGAATGGTGGTGAGCGCTTCTTCGTATTTGCCCTGGCGGCCGAGGATGTCGGCGATGTGGACCAGCGGCTCTGCGTTATCCGCATCGGCGCCGGCAAGGTCGCGATACTGCTTGAGCGCTTCATCCAACTGGTTATCGCTCATCAGCGCCTGGGCAAGCGCGTCCAGAGTGCGAGGGTCGCCGGGCTGCATATCTACGGCACGCTTGTAGGCCTCGATGGCGTTCTTGGGCTGCTTCAACTGGTCGTAGATGGCGCCCAGTGTGAATTCCATCTTGGGGGTGCGGTCGTTGACACCAACGTCGGTGATGACTTTAGCCGCACGCTGCAGGTCGCCGCTGTCGGCGTACAGGCGAGCCATGTTCAGAACCACGTCTTCTGAATCGGGTTCGATATCCCGCGCGGTCTTGAATTGCTCTTCAGCTTTTTTCTGATCGTGCTTGACGGTGTAGAGCTGGCCAAGCACCATACGGTCTTCAACGCTCTTCGGCTGCAGGGCCACAATTTTTTCAAACTCGGTGATGGCCTGGTTCAGCACTTCGTTTTCTGAGGTTGGTGAGGCGCCTGCATTCTGTCCTTCGCCCAACTGGCGCAGGTAGATGCGTCCCAGCAGCTTGTGCGCGGGCACGTCGTCGGGCGAAGTCTTGAGCAGATTGCGCGCCGTGCTTTCAGCGTCGTGGATATGGCCGGGAATGCGGAAGTAAAGGTCGGCGAGCGCATTGGCCAGTTGCGGGGAGCTCGGATCGGCGTTGAGGGCCAGCTTGTACTCCTCAATGGCGCGATTGGCGAATTCCGTCTGCCCCTGGGCAACGGCGTCGTCTTCATAAACGCTGGCCAGGGCGTCGTGGAAGTACGCCTGAGAGCGGTCCGCGGTGCTGGGCGGGGTTGCAGCCTTCTGGCTGGTTGCCGCTGCCGGCGGGGTGGCCGCAGCGGGCGGGGTCGCCGCAGCCGGCTGGTTGGCCGCAGGGCTGGAGGGTGTTTTGGCGCCCGGAGTGTTTTGAGCGGACATCTGCCACGTCGGCGAGAAGACCAGAAGTGCGGCAGCAAGCGTAAACGACGTGGGTAAACTACGAGTTTTCAAGATCATCATTGAGGGGACACCCCACCCTGGGGCCTGCGGATGGGAGGAGATTCCGACCAAGCCAGCGGACCGAAGGGCAGCACAGGCAGTGGCTAAGAGTAACTCTGCCTGTTATTAGAGACGATTTTACCTGCGTTTAGTCGCGAAGGAGTGGCGGAATCGTGGGATTTTCACTGTTGCCGGTAACTGACTGGGTAATCAAGGCCTTTCGGGACAGGTCTGAACCCAGCGAATTGAAGACTTCTGGCTTTGCTCTAGAGGGGATTGAACGGCATATAGATCAGCGTGGAGCCGTTTCACCTCTTCGGCCACATTGACGAAAAGGCTTTCAGGTATGAGCGCGCAACGAAGGAAAAACCATATACCAATGCGAACCCATTAGATATCGCCCCAAAGCAGATAGGCGGAAAGAGACTCACTTGGAATGATCTGACTGGCAAGTTGGAAATCTGAGTTGAGGTCTCCGGAGGGGGCGTTGCGGGGACATACTTGTACCGGGTATGACGAGAAAATTTGGACTTCTAGAACGGACTTTATACGTTTCTACATTTAAGAGCGAGGCAGAGGGACGATTCTTGAAAGCGCCTCAGAGAAAGATTGATTCTCTGTGCTTGACGAGGAAATTGAAATTGCCTTCCGGTCTTGCTTCATAAGGGGTCAAGCTTTTCTAGGAAAATTTCTGCCTTCGGTTTCCTGCCTGTTGGAGAAACCATCTCCGTCACTGTTTGTATGGTAGCGGTGTATCGGGCTGGAACTGAGGCAGCGTGTTCCTCGCGAATGACTCCCTCGCTGAACTTTCCAGCAATATCGCTCGTTCCCTCTGGCCCATCAGGCTTGATTCGGAATGAACGATTATCGGCATCAACAAGTGTTAAAAGGCCCGATAGCGTTGTCGTTCTTCTGGTCTTGGTATCTAATACCGAATTCTGAAGAGACTGCAATTCTTCATAATTCACTTCTTTAGTCCGTCTAGTTGCGTTATCAGCTTTCCACTCCAGCGACAAGCCATAATGATGCTTAATGTGTACATCCAACCATTCGTTCATCGCCCGAATCGGTCCCGGCCCCAGAGTTTCAGCGATCTTCTGGATGTTGCGGGATTCAATTAGGTCGAACACAATGTCAGAGGCGTTTCGTGTTGGGGAATCAGATAGAAAGGCCTCTTCCATTGGTCTGCGCGGAAGAGTTACAACCACTCCAACCGAGCCTGGGAAACTATAGGCGAATCCCAACTGAGGCGCTCGGATCAATTCCTCTGACTTTTTACCGCCTGATTTAGTCGTCGTCAGCCCTTGGTATATTTCCGCATAAAGATCTTGAAGTTTCGCCCAAGCCTCTCCGACTCCGGCCAGCGAGGGAGAGCGTTCGCCCGTTAGTAGTCGGTAGCGGTAAAACTCCAAGTTTTCTGTCGCTGCATATTCGAGAAACTGTGACTCAAGTCGTGCGGCAAGATTCTTAAGCGTGCGTAAATTAACTTGCAGGGCTAGAGCTTCGCCAGCAGTAGTTGTCGGCAACTCCAATGCCTGTTGGTAGCGCGCAATGAGTGCGTTGGTTCCCTGCAATCGCTGTTGTAGTTCTTGTATCGCGCTCATTTGTCGCCCCCTTCCTCGGTTTCACTCTCTTCTTTCTTCGCTTCAATCTTGATTAGGATGATGCCCTTTGGCTCATGCGTCGTGACGCTATATCCGTAGACGTTGTTTTCAAAGTGCGCCTTAGTTTCTTCTCCCATCTCAAAGAATGGGGATTCCGTAGGGAACTCCAACACCACGTCGGTATGACACCTGAACATTTTTTTGGGTTCATCTTCTCGATTGATGAGCCACTCAATAAGCTCAGCCTGCTCCCGCGTTCCTTCGGCCCTGTAATGGGACGCTGCAACTACGATAAAGTCCACGTCGTCAGGGTCGAGTTTTTGAGTTGTGAAACTTCCATTCAGCCATACTTCACAATTCATGGCTACTGACTCTATCCTCTCTAGGATGATCATCAGGCCTGCCATGATGTCAGCCCGCACGAGAGAATCAGGGAATGCATCGACGCAAAGTTTCTTCACCTCATCCGGTGAACGAGGATGAAAACCTTTAGCTAGCAGCGGTGGAAATTCTTCCTTGTGCGGCGGCTTTTCCAAGGTGGCTAATGATTACACGCCCATCCCCGCTCATGGGCAAAAAACGCAAACACGGAACCAGTTTTGGTAATGGGTTAGCCAGTATAAGTTATTACCCTGACTAGCAATCAATGCCGGAAATGCCTGATTCCAGTGAAGACCATTGCCATGCCCAGTTTGTCGGCGGCTTCAATCACTCTCCCGTCGTTGACTGAGCCTCCGGGCTGGATGACGGCCGTCGCCCCCGCGGCGGCTGCGGCCTCAAGGCCGTCGGGGAACGGGAAATAAGCGTCGGACGCGGCGACGCATCCGGCCAGTGGGAGCACCGCTTTCATGGCGCCGAATTTGGCTGCATCTACGCGGCTCATCTGGCCGGCGCCGATGCCGATGGTTTGCCCGTCGCGCGCGTAGACGATGGCGTTTGACTTGACGTGCTTGCAGACGCGCCAGGCGAAGATTAGGCTGCGCAGTTCGTCTGCCGTGGGCGGACGCCATGTTTTTACGTCGAGTTCGGACTCGGCTACGCTGGCGGTGTCGGCGTCCTGCATCAGCATTCCGCCGGAGACCTGTTTGATCACCGGTTTGGCCGGAGCGGTGCGGATCTCAACCAGGCGAAGGTTACGCCGGGCGGAGAAGCGCTCGCGGGCCTCGGCTGTAAATGACGGGGCGACGATACACTCCACAAACAGTTTGGCGATTTCTTCGGCGGCGGTTCCGTCCACTTCGCGATTGACGCCGATGATGCCGCCAAATGCTGAAACCGGATCGCACGAAAGCGCCTTCTGGTAGGCCTCGAGCACGTTGACTCCGGTAGCGGCTCCGCATGGGTTGGTGTGCTTGACGATGTTGACGGCAGGCTCGCTGAACTCCTGCACCAGCTCCCAGCACGCGTCCAGATCCACAAGGTTGTTGTAGCTGAGCTCTTTGCCCTGCAACTGGTTTACGCCCGCAACGCCGAGGCCGGAGCCGTCAGAGTAAAGCGCGGCTTTCTGGTGCGGATTTTCTCCATAGCGCAGCGATTGCGCCTGGCGCATGTTGATGCGCAGCGTTGCAGGGAAGGCCGTCGTATCAGGCGAAGCAGGCGCTTCCGGCGCAGGCGCTTCGGCAATCTGATCGAGAGTGTTGGCGATGGCGGAGTCGTATGCGGCGGTGAGCGAGAAGGCTTGCTTAGCCAGCCGCCAGCGGGTGTCGCGAGCCAGGCCGCCGTTGTTGGTCTTCAGCTCTTCAGTCAAGGCGGGGTAGTCTTCAACGCGGGTCACGATGGCCACGTCTTCAAAGTTCTTGGCAGCGGAGCGCACCATGGACGGGCCGCCGATGTCGATGTTCTCAATCAGGTGGCCGAAGGCGACGCCGGGCTGGCTGGCGGTTTTTTCAAACGCGTAGAGATTGACCACTACCATGTCGATGGGCTTGATGCCGTGCGCGGCGACGGCGTCTTCATGTTCCTTGTTACCGCGGATGTAGAGCAAGCCGCCGTGAACCTTGGGATGCAGCGTTTTGACGCGTCCGTCCAGCATCTCTGGAAAGCCTGTGAGATCGCTGATGTCCTGCACGTTGAGCCCGGCCTCACGCAGAGTGCGCGCGGTGCCGCCGGTCGAGACAAGCTCCACGCCATAGCCTGCCAGCGTGCGGGCAAAATCGATCAATCCGGTCTTGTCGGTAACGCTCAACAGGGCTCGCCGAATCTGCTTGGCTTGATTCGCATCAGGGCTCACGATTGCATTCTCCTTGATTTGGGTAAGGCTGGTGTCTGGGTTGGGACTGATGGGCGAGGATTGCTGACAACCAAACTACAGACTACAACCCCGGAGGCCGGTTTGCGGAGATTGGGTTGCGGTGTAAAAGCGGGTATTCAACCGCATCATGGTATGTAGTTCTCCGCAACGGAGCTACAGCGGTTCGTTACGTTGGCCTTATGCGAAATGCATTAGAGTTGAAGTATGGGAAGTCCGCTCGCCCCCCAACCGGAGATACTGCCTCCAGATATCGGATATGGACCACCGCCTCCGCCACCACCCCGGCGCAAGCGTCCGTCGTTCTCTGCCGCACCGGCGACCTATCTGCTGGTGGGGATCAATTGCCTGGTGTTTTTGGCGATGGTGCTGCATGGCGCGAGTCCAGTTTCGCCATCGGCGGATCAAGTGCTGCTTTTTGGAGCGGACCAGCCTGCAAACATTCTTTTGCTGGGTCAGTGGTGGCGGATTGTCACAGCGATGTTTGTCCACGTGGGCATTTTGCACCTGGCAACGAACGTGTGGTGCCTGTGGAACCTGGGCTTGCTGGCCGAGCCGTTGATGGGCTGGGGCGGTTTGCTTTCCGTTTACGTTTTGACCGGCGCTGCCGGCAATCTTCTCTCCACCGGCTTCAATTGGACGCATCCCATGCACGATCCCTCGGGTGCGGTGTATTTTCTGCCTGGCGCCGGTGCTTCAGGAGCGGTGTTTGGGATTGCGGGCGCGTTGATTGTGCTTCTCAAGTCGAACCGTCTCCCGGTGCCGCCTGCAGAACTCAAGCGCCTGCGCAAATCGGTAATTTATTTTGCCGGAATTAATCTTGTGATCGGCTTCTCAATCAACTTTGGCTCGGGCTTTACTGGGGTCCTGGTGGATAACTCCGCGCACATCGGCGGGTTCCTCTCAGGACTGTTGTTCGCTGCTCCGATGGTGCCGCGGATCGGATCGCCGAGGACATCGTTCAAGCTGCGACTGCAAATTGCAGTCATCATGATAGTCTTGATTCTGGTGTTAGCGGGCTTCTTTATCGCGCAACTGCGTCCCCAGTTTTAGCCTGCCCGCGACGGGGAGGAACGAATCTGGAGGAATGTCAGCTTGAGCTGGTGAGCCTTATCGGACCGCGGTAGCGGCGAACTTCTTGACCATGGCCAGCAGCAGCTTGCGGTCACTCTCATTCAAATTCGATGAGTAGCGGCGAATCTGGGTGAGGAAACGCAATTCCTCGTCGGTCAGTTTCTGGGTGTTGAATTCGTGCCCCATGGAGTCGTCCGCAAAGAACTGGGCAATGGGCAGGTCAAGCGACTGGGCAATCTTCGACAGGGTGTCGAGTGAGGGCACGGTGTGACCGTTTTCGACCCGCGACAGATAGCAGCGCAACAAGCCAGTCTTCTTTTCGATATCGCCCTGGGATAGGCCCTTCTGCAAGCGGTAGGCACGGATCGTAGTTCCAATTTTCATGGGTAGATTCCTGTCTTAGGCTGTCCGGGGTTTACTCCCTTGGCAGCAACCAAAAGATTATTGACTTAATGGTTAACACGCAGAGGAAAGAAACGCAAGTGGACGGGGCACGGGGTGCCTGCTGAGTTACGGCGGAGAGGGAAACAAGTAATTAACACGGATTCGAAGAGCGAGGAACCGGTCGGCGCTTTACGCCGTAAACCTTCGCACGCTTTAGAGCGTCAGAGTGTATGCGGGTCTTCGTGAACAAGGGAGCTTAAATGGGGCAGTCAGTATTCGTGTGGACGGTCGCGGCGGCTGTTTCTGTTGCGGGCATTGCGGCGCGGGCACAGGCTCCAGCCGGCGCTCCCGCTGCGGCTCCAACGGCTGCTGATTCACAGGCGACTGCTCAGCCAGTGGCCGGCGGCCGATTGCATGGCGTGGTTAAGAGCGGGACTATTCCGCTGCCGGGCGTGACCATTACGGCGCAGAACACGCTGACCGGGAAGAAATTTTCAACGACAACCGACATTACCGGTACCTGGTCGTTGACGCTGCCGCAGAATGGCCGCTACGTGATTCGCACGCAGTTTGCGGCTTTTGCGGTTGGATCGCAGGAAGCGCTGTTGAATGCTACGAACCACGAGCAGGCGGTTGATTTTCAGCTGATTCTGGCTTCGCGCGCGGCGCAGCAGGAGCAGCAGGCAAACGGCGCAGACAATCTGCAGGCTGCGGCAAACTTGATTCAGCAATTGGCGGGTAGCGCAGGCGGAAACGTCAGCTTGATGAGCGCCATCAGCGGCGACACTGAAACGGGAAATGGAGCCGAAGGAGTTAGCGGGGCACAGTTGCCGTCTGCAGCGGGCAACACGGACTTCAGTTCGGAATCTGTTTCGATCACCGGCCAGTCCGGGCAGGTGAGCCCGCTCGCTGGCGTCAATCTGGATCAGATCAGAGATGCGCTTGAGGCCTATCGCGCGGCGAATCCGGGGCAGGGTGCTCCGGGTGCAGGCGGCTTGTTTGGCGGCGGACCAGGGGGTGGCGGGTTCGGAGGCGGCGGTTTTGGTGGAGGGGGTGGCGGCTTTGGCGGTGGCGGAGGACGAGGCGGCGGCTTTGGCGGTGGCCGCATGAATTTTCGCAACTTCAATCCGGCGCAGCCGCATGGCGCAGTTTTCTGGATGGGTAGCAACTCGGCGCTGAATGCTCAGCCCTTCGCGCTGCGCGGTCAGTCGCAGTCGCAGCCGGCATCGGGCACCAACCGCTTTGGGGTTACGCTGATGACCGCGCCCTACATTCCGCATTTCACCAAGCCGAGCGGAAAAGATACGGTATTCCTTTCGCTGTCGGGATCGCGCAGTTCAAATTTGCTGGACCAGTATGCGACGGTGCCGACCGACGCGGAACGCATTGGCGATTTTTCCGCAGCGGGTCTGCCGAGTATTTATAACCCGGCGAACTTTCAGCAGTTCAGTTCGAACGGCACGCCGAATGTGATTCCACCATCCGCTATTTCAGCGGCTGCTGCTGCCATGATGAAGTTTTATCCTGAGCCGAACCTGGTTGCGGGCAGCGCGAACAGCAATTACAACTATCACTTCTTCAATACCGCCCAATCGAATCAGACTGAGGCGAGCGCTCGCTACATGCGCACGCTCGGCAAAAACTCCGGGCTGTTTCCAGGCGGCGGTGGCGGCGGCGGGCGTCGAGGTGGACCGAACACCAATCAAGGGCTGCGGCAGGCCATCAATTTCAACTACAACTGGAGCCACTCAGCGTCAGACAACGTAAATCTGATTCCGCAACTCGGCGGCAAAACATCGTCAGATTCAAACAGCTTCCAGGCCGGTTACACGATCGGCTATAAGCGGTTCACTAATATTTTTAATCTGAACTGGAATCGCAGCCAGAGCCAAACGACGAACTACTTTACCAGCAAGAACGATATTGCCACGCAACTCGGCATACTTGGCCCTGGCGGCAACGCGCTGAACCCGAGCCCGCTGAATTATGGTTTGCCCAGTGTTGCTCTCAGCACCATCACCGGTCTTACGCAACAGCAGCCGAATTTTCTTACGCAACAGACCATCTCCACTTCAGAAGTGGTGAGCTGGAGAACCGGCAAGCACAACTTCCGTTTTGGCGGCGACTTCCGCCGTGTGCATCGCGACTTCCTTGGCGGCTCTAACGCGACAGGAACATTCACGTTTACCGGATTGTTCACGCAGAACTCCGCCGGTAATCCGACGACCGGTTCGCCAATCGCTGATTTCCTGTTGGGGTTGCCGCAATCATCCACGCTCAACACATCGGTGGCCAAGAGTTATCTGCGCGACAACGTGTTCGATATTTATGCGATGGATGATTGGCGCCTCAACTCGTCGCTGACGTTGAACCTGGGCTTGCGGTACGAGTATTACGCGCCCTATACGGAAAAGTACGCACACCTGGCTGAAGTGCTTACCAATCCCGATGGTGGATTTACGTCGGTATCGGAGGCGCTGGCCGGCGGCAGTGGGTTGCCCGCATCGCTTGTGTATCCCTATCATCGCGCGTTCGCGCCGCGGCTTTCGTTTGCGTGGCGGGTTCCAAAGCTTAAGCAGACAGTGTTGCGCGGCGGCTACGGAATGAATTTTACGGTGGGCCAGTATTCCACATTTGCAACGGCAATGGCGCACCAACCGCCGTTTGCCAATCAGCAGTCGAATGTGGAAGTGGGCGCCAACAAGCTCGCGTCTTCAGCGTGCGCGCAGAGCCTCACGAATCCCTGCTTCACGCTTGCCGACGGGTTTATTTCGCCGCCGACCGCCTCGACGCCAGGCAATTACGCTGTCGATCCGCATTATCAACTGCCTTACGTTCAAGTGTGGAACCTCGATCTGCAACGCACGCTGCCTTGGGGTATTGTTTTGAACGCGGGCTACAACGGATCAATGGGCAGCAATCTTGATGTGCGCAGCGCGCCGCACGCGACCGCGGCGAGTCCGCTGACAAATCCTGGCAGCGTGATCTTCAACTATGAGCAGGCGGTTGCGTCGTCGCGGTTCCACGCGGGCACATTGCGCGTGAACAGGCGCTTCTCCAGCGGCATTTCGCTGGGCGCCAACTATACATATTCGCACTCCATTGACAATGCGAGCGGCGTGGGTGGAGTGGGCAACGTGGTGGTGCAGAACTGGCAGAACATCGCGGCCGAGGAAGGGAACTCCACGTTCGACGTGCGTCATCGAGTGAGCGGAAACTATGTGTTTGAGCTGCCATTCGGTAAAGACAAGCGGTGGTTCACAAGCGGCGCGGCCTCGCATATTCTTGAGGGCTTTTCTGTTTCAGGCTCTTACAACTTCGCTACAGGAACGCCGCTGACGCCTAGCTACCAGGCCGCGATTGCAGATGTATCGCGCGGCACTACGGGCACGTTGCGTCCTGATTACAGCGCTGCGGGCATATCGCCGACTGCCGGAGGTGGTTCGCTTCGCAAGTGGTTCAATCCCGCCGCATTTGCATTGCCCGTTACCGATGCATTTGGAAATGCGTTTGGAAACGTGCCGCGCAACTCGATCACAGGACTGGGAACGATTTCAAACAACATGTCGCTGGCAAAGACGATGGACCTGGGCGAGACGCGAAGCTGGGAATTTCGCGCAACGGCGAACAACGTGTTCAACACCGTGCAGTATTCAGGAGTGGATACATACATCAATTCGCCTACTGCGGGACAGGTGAACTCCGTAGGGCAGATGCGATCGTTTCAGTTCACGTCGCGATTCAGGTTTTAAGAACAGTTAATAAGTTTACGAGGTTACAAGTGATGTGTCTCGATGTTGCCAGCTTGTAAACTTGTCAACTTGTAAACCGTACTTCGGGGGTTGCATGACGGGTGGGTTGCAGAGGTTGGCGGCGGTGATGGCTCTAGCGGCACTTGCTGCGCCTGGGTTTGCGCAGCAGCGTGTGCCCGATCAGCCTGCGCAGGTTTCGAATGCACCGCAGGGCGGTTTCACGCTCAAGGTCAATAGCGACCTGGTGCTGACCAACGTGGTGGTGCGCGATGCAAAGACCGGCGAACTTGTCAGCGGTCTTAAGGCAACCGACTTCGACGTTTACGAAAATGGCAAGGAACAGCGCATCGACACGTTCGATTATGAGAACGTTGACATGGCTACCCCGCTAAGTGAAGCCACGGTGAGTGGCCTTGCGGTGGGCCCCAACTTGAATGGGCAAAAGGGGGTAGTTGTCGCCAAGCCCGAGGATCTTCGCAATCATCGCCTGATCGTCATGTTCTTTGATCTGACTTCGATGCAACCTGAGGATCTTGATCGCGCGGTCGAAGCTGCGCAGACTTTTCTCAAAACAAAAATGCAGCCCGCCGATCTGATCGCGCTGGTATCGCTCGGCGATACATTGAAAGTCGATCAGGATTTCACGGCGGATAAGGACGCGCTGCTTCACGAGGTCGGCGTTTACAACGGATCTGAGAGCGAGGGCTTTACGCCCGGAGCGACGGCCAATACCAACCAGACGGAAGACACCACCGGATACACGGCCGATGAGAGCGAGTACAACGACCTCAACACCGATCGTGAGCTGTTCGCGCTGCGCACGGTGTCGCAGGCGCTGGCGAAGATCAACGAGAAGAAGTCGCTGCTATTTTTCTCCGGTGGCATTCAGCGCGACGGCATTGAGAACCAGGCTTCAATGCGCGCCACCATCAATGCGGCGGTGCGCGCCAATCTGGCTATTTACAGCGTGGACACGCGCGGATTGCAGGCCATTGGTCCGCTGGGCGATGCATCGACGGGCAGCCTGCGCGGCAATGCGGGCTACAACGGTAGCGCGGTGACGAACAACATGAATGCCAACTTTGCCACGCAGGAAGTGATGGCGTCACTCTCCACCGATACCGGCGGCAAGTCCTTCTTCGATTCGAACGATTTTGCACCGGCATTCGCGCAGGTGCAGCATGACACTTCGGCTTTCTACGCTATCGGTTTTCGATCGAACAATCCTGCGCGCGATGGCCGTTATCGCAAACTGACCGTGAAGGTGAAACGGCCGGGATTGAAGATCGAATATCGTCCCGGCTACTACGCGCCCGCCGACTTTCAACATGCTGCCCGCGAAGATCGTGAGCAGCAGCTCAACGACCAACTCGCCAGCGACCTGCCTGCGACAGACATGGCCGTGTATCTGGATACCATGTATTTCCGCATCGACGACAACCGCTACTACATGCCTGTATCGCTGCTAGTACCCGGTTCACAGATTCCGTTTGTCAAAGGCGGCGATAAAGACAAGGCGACGCTCGACATCCTGGGCGAAGTTATCGACGAGGTCAAACGGCCCATCGGCCATGTGCGCGAAACGGTAAAGTTGAATCTGGATGAAAACCTGAATGCGCGGCAAAAAAACATTCAGTACACGACGAGCTTTAATCTTCCGCCCGGCAAATATCAGATCAAGTTTGTGGTACGCGAAAATCAGACTGGCAGCATGGGCTCATTCCTTGCCGACGTAACGCTGCCCGACATGCGCAAGACTCCGCTGAAGATGAGCTCGATTGTGCTGGCAGCATCGCGCCAGCCAAGCAAAAGGCAGGACCCGCTGGTGCGCAACGGCGAGGAATATGTGCCAAACATCAGCCACGTGTACCGGCAGGATCAGCACATGTATCTGCTGTACGAGATCTACAATCCCGCGCGCGAGAAGGCGGCAAACCTGCCCAAGGGCACGAAACCTGGAATTAATTTATTGAGCAGCCTGGAACTGATACAGGGATCGACCAAGGTTTATGAAACGCCGATCGTGCAGGCGAAACAGATCAACGTGGAAGGCCGCGACGCTGTGGCATTTGAGATGGATGTGCCGCTCGACAAGCTGAAGCCGGGCCAGTATCTGTGCCAGTTGAACGTAATTGACGATGCCGGGGGCAGCTTTGCGTTTCCACGGTTCGCCGTGCTGGTTCGACAAACGGCGGCAGCTGCGCCGGCAGCGCAGCCAACCACCGCGCCACCCGCAATTGCAACGCCGGGCAGCAGCGGCGCGACACAGTAAGGCATCCCATTGGCGGGATGGCCTGAAGTTTAAGCAGGCTTCTGATTGGATTCCGGGGGTTGGTACGGGCAGTGCCGGCATCCCGATCCGCAGCAGTAACCGCGCTTGAGATGGTAAGCGGCGGTGAAGACCATGTTGGGGCCTTCATAGTAATAGTCTTCGGGTTCAAGCGCCGGCAATTCCTGACCTGGTTGGCGCGGTGGATACTGGCTCATTTCTCCATTCTCTCTTGAATGCCTTCGCTTGCAAAAGCAGCCTGAAAACCGCTAGGTAGAATTGATTCATGGAAGTTTCTGCAGAAGAACGCGCACGCAAAATCAAGATCATACTTTTCGACGTGGATGGTGTTCTGACCGACGGGGGCATCTGGCTAATCCCGGTGCCGGTGGTTGTGGACGGCAAGACCGAAACGCGGATGGTTGAGGCCAAGGGATATAACGCGCACGACGGCACGGCAATTTCGCTGGCCAGGCTGGGAGGATTGAAATGCGGCATTATCACCAAGCGCATTTCAGAGACGGTTGCACTGCGCGCTCGCGACCTGAAGCTGGAGTTCATCTACCAGGGACAGGCGTTCAAGATGAAGCCGATCCGCGAGATCATGGAGATGGCAGGGGTTTCTCTCGACGAGATTTGCTATGTGGGCGATGACGTTATTGACCTGCCGGTAATGCGCAATTGCGGATTGGCCATTGCAGTGAGCGATGCGCGCGAACGTGTAAAAGCGGAAGCGCACTACGTGACCCAGAATCGCGGCGGACATGGCGCAGCACGTGATGCAGTGGAGTTCATTTTGCAGGCCAAAGGCGTGCTCGACAAATGCATCGAATCGTACATTGACGAAGACAATCCCATTCCGGCTTCGATGGATATTGGCAAGGGCGGAGATCTGAAGTAGGACCATGATGACACAGACCCAGAAAGCGGTGGTGTTGTTGAGCGGCGGTCTCGACTCCGCGACAGTATTGGCGATTGCGCGCAGAGAAGGTTACGAAGTTTACGCGCTGTCGTTTTCATACGGGCAGCGTCATGTGTGGGAACTTGAAGCCGCCAAGCGTGTAGCCGCATCTATCGGGGTGGCGCAGCACCGTGTTGCCGAAATCGATTTGCGCGTGTTTGGTGGATCGGCGCTGACGGACGATATTGCTGTTCCCAAAGGTCGCGACATGGATGAGATGAGCCACGGAATTCCCGTGACGTACGTTCCGGCGCGCAATACGATTTTTCTTTCGTTCGCACTGGCGTGGGCTGAGGTGCTTGGAGCGAGCGATGTTTTTATCGGCGTGAACGCGCTGGATTATTCCGGTTATCCCGATTGCCGGCCTGAGTTTATTGGGGCGTTTGAGAAGATGGCGAACCTTGCTACCAAGGCCGGAGTGGAGGGCCGCCAGCGACTGAAGATACATACGCCGCTGATTGCACTTTCAAAGGCGCAGATTATTGCGACCGGCATCGAACTGGGAGTGGACTACGCGCTCACGAGCAGTTGCTACGATCCTTCGCCGACGGGCGAGCCTTGCGGTCAATGTGATTCCTGTCTGCTTCGCCAGAAGGGATTCCGTGAAAACGGAATCGACGATCCGCTCGTCACACGAAAAAGCTGAGAGCTGTTTTATATGGGTTACGCCGTTAAAGAAATTTTTTATACGCTTCAGGGCGAAGGCGCGCAATCGGGACGCGCCGCCGTCTTTTGCCGGTTTGCGGGTTGCAATTTATGGACGGGCAGGGAAGAGGATCGCGAGTCTGCAACCTGTCAATTCTGCGACACCGATTTTGCCGATACCAAGGGACCCGGCGGGGGAAAATTTAGAACAGCGAACTCGTTGGCTGCGGCGATTCAGGAGAAGTGGCCCTCCGGTTCGGCACCGGCGAAGCGCCTGGTTGTGTGTACTGGCGGGGAGCCGCTGCTGCAATTGGATGGGCCGCTTATCGAAGCGCTGCACGCCTGCAATTTTGAAATCGCCATTGAAACCAACGGAACGATTGCGGCGCCGGAGCATCTTGATTGGATTTGCGTGAGCCCGAAGGCCGGCGCTCCGTTGCGCCAGACGAGCGGCGACGAATTGAAATTGGTGTATCCGCAGGCAGGCTTCGATCCAGAAGACTTTGTTGGCCTGCAATTCAATAATTTTTTTTTACAGCCAATGGACGGCCCCAATCGCGCTGCAAATACGGAACTGGCCCTGCAATATTGCCTCAAGCATCCGCTGTGGAGATTGAGTTTGCAGACGCACAAGTTCGTCGGAATCAGGTGAGCGTTAAGATGCGCCTGTAACGGCTTGCCCTGGTTCAAGGGTTGTCTGGAAACAACCGGAGACGGTCGATTAGTGGCGTGACCGTTCGCTCAGGTTTGTAATCACTCTTATAGATGAGTGCTTTGCTTGCGCATCTGGAGTTGGGCGGGTCGCTGAGGTCTGACGGCGTGCAGAACTGATATCCATAGGGGAATCGCGGAATTCGCGGGCGCCATAGTTGAAATCTCTTCCGGCCGTCCGGCCCTGCAGCGATTTCGCACTTTTGTTCCGCTCTTCCTCGTTGATTTGCCAACCCTGCTCGTGCGCATTCTCACCCGCAAGTCCTCTGGCGCCAGGGCTGAACCCCCTGGGACGCCTGATTGTTTGTACATTGTCGATTTTCTTTTCCGTCATTCTGCTCAAACTCCCGATAACAGTCCGATGGGCCGGACACGAGCTGGGGATGCTCAGCTTTTGCAAATAATGCGCGAATATGTTGATTTCCCTTCATTTCGTTTGCAGGGAGCCTGAGGTGCGGGTGGGCTTCAGGGGGCGAGTTTTGCTTCGAATGGTGGTGCGCTTGCCATCCTGGGGTTTACTCGTGCCGCAATGCCGTGCTTGGTTCAATGCGCGCTGCACGCAAAGCGGGAATCATCGTCGAAACAAGAGCCGTGATGGCGAGTACCGTTGAGACAGAGGCGCAGGTGGCAAGATCAGTCCCGCGCACTCCGTACAGCAGCCCTGAAATTGATCTCCCAAGAAGCAGGACCATGCCCATGCCTATCGCCAGTCCGATGGCGGTCATCGTGAGCCCACGGCGCATTACCATCCGCAGCACACTACCGCCGCGTGCTCCCAGCGCCATGCGGATTCCGATCTCATGGACGCGCCGCCCCACCCAGAAATTCATCACAGCAAAAAGACCAATCGCGGCCAGACCAAGCCCAACTGTGCCGATGATTCCAAGCAGCAGGCTTGATATCTTGGGAAGCAGAAGCGATTTGGAAACATGCTGCTGCATGGTCTCGGTGTTGAACACAGCCATGTTCGGATCAAGAGCCGCGATTGCATTTCGCACCGGCTGCTCATAGCCGCGCGGGTCGCCGCCAGTTTTTATCAGCATTGACGTGCCGAAGAAACTTGTCGACTCAGCAGGCGCTGCTCCCAGCTGCAAATAGATGCAGTTGGTGGGCTGCTCTCCAATAAAGCGCGCCTTTGCATTCTGCGTGACGCCGATAACCGTGTAATGTGCAATTCCGTTGCGAACTGTTTTGCCGATGGGGTCCTGGTGGGGAAACAGCTGCGCCGCCATTCGCTCGTTCAAGATGGCCCCGGTTGCATCCGGCAGCGGGAGAAAATCCCTGCCTCGCAGGAACGGGGTTCCCATGGTCGTGAAGAAGCCGGAGCTGATACGGAAAACGATGGCCTGCTCGGTCTGCGTGGATGTCTCGCCTGTTCGCTCGGCCGCAAACTGCGAAGTGGTTGCCGCCATGCTGAGTGGCACCAGGTCAACAAAGCTGACAGAGCGCACTCCCGGCATGGCCGCGACTCGCTCGCGTAGTTGCGATAAAAACTCGGCTGTCTTTGCAGAGGAATAGCCGTGAACCTTGGGATCAATGGCCGTAATCAGGATATTGTCCGGTTTGAAACCAATGTCTATGGATGAGGCGTTTTGCAGGCTGCGCAAAAACAGCCCGGCAGCGGCGAGCAAAACCACGGAGATGGCTACCTGAAAAACGACAAGCGTGTTGCGCATGAAGGAGCGTTTGCCACCTCCTGAATCTCCCGGGCCGCTCTTGAGAACCTCGGCGATATCTGGGCGGGTGGCGCGAAGCGCGGGAACCAATCCAAACAGCAGCGCGGTGGCCGGTGTCAGCAGGGTAGTAAACAACAGCACGCGCATATCAACGTGGAAATCAAACTTGATGGGCAGCGGCACCGGCAGTTCGAATCGGGAGAGAGCGTCTGCGGCAACGGCAGCGAGCAACAGTCCCAACCCTGCTCCAATCAAGGCCAGCAACGTGCTCTCGGTGAGTAACTGCGCCACGAGTCTTCGTCTGCCAGCGCCCAGGGCCATGCGCACGGCAATTTCTTTTTGGCGTGCCGCGGCGCGGGCTAACAGCAGATTGCCCACGTTGGCGCATACGATAAGCAGCAACGCCGCCACCATGACCATGAGGACCGTGACCAGCAGGTAGGCCGGCGTAGCCGATCCTGCAACAAGGCCTCCGGCAGTTTGAAGCGTAATTGCCTGATGCTGTCTTTCGTTGGGCCTGTATTGCTGGTCAAGCCGTTGTCTGATCGCGTTTACTTCGGTCAATGCACTGGCACGGCTTACTCCTGGTTTGAGCCGACCGTCGAGCATAAGCCAATTAAAATCGCGGCTGTTTCTCCCTCCGCCTCCGGAAACTAAATCAGGCATGATAGTGGCGGCCATTGCCAGCGGAACCCAGTACTGCGCAACGATTCCGCGTTCCGTTCCTTCAAAGCCCTGCGGAGCAACACCGACAACAGTGTAAGGTTTTCCATTCAATGCGACACTACGGTTCACAATACCGGCATCACCGCCAAACCGGCGCTTCCACAATGCGTGGCTTAGAACCACCACGGCATCGCGATCCATGACCACGTCTTCCCGGGGCTGGATGGGACGCCCGGCGGCCATTTGCAGACCAAGCATTGCGAAGTAGTTTCCACTTACAGCCTGGCCCCACACACGCTCGGGAGCTCCAGTGCCACCAACGCTGGCGGGGATGATGGGAAAATGCGCGGTAACTCCGCCTTCAAAAATATTCGCGGTCTGATCGCGGTAGTCCAGGTAATCGGGAAAAGAAAAGGAGTTGCCTTCAGAGAACATCACCAGCCGCCCCGGATCTTTTACCGGGAGCACGCCCCACAGCAGTCCATTAGCCACGCTGAAAACTGTAGTGTTCGCCGCGATTCCAAGTGCGATAGAGAGAATGATGACAACAGATAATGCGGGTGAGTGCAACAGAGCCCGCCACGCAAAGCGGAGATCTTGCTTGAAGCTGGTCACGGCCACCTCGATTGTGCTGGATGAGTGCCCGATCAACGGTACGCAAGTTCATTGGTAAAAGTTCGCTGCTCCGCGTTCATGCGCCGCCCTGTGGCAGCTTCTGGGGAACCTTGCGAAAAACGCGGTTGAAAATTTCGTGAGCCAGTTCAATTGACTCTTCAATGGCGGTGGTCGTTGATAGCGTGCGGGTATTCACCTGCCGCTCGCGCGCCAGGCGGATGCCCGCGATAAGACACGAACCGAGGTAAACCATCCCCCGGTTCAAACGCGGCGTGCCTGCATCGGGGTCGAACATCTAGCGTGGCCTTCGATTTTGGTGCAGTACCAGATGATCCACCTTGCCTAGAAAAAGCTCAGACGGCAGGTAGCGCCGCGGTTCGCCGCACAGGCAGCAAACAACGGTGATCGACTGGAAAGGGAACTCGCTCACGCCGGTAGGGATGTCGCGCCGGCATCGCTTGCACGTGACCACAAACATCTTTCGGTTTGCCGGTCCTTGAAACATGAAGAAAGCATAGGCGAAGAAATAGCGAATGTCCAGTGAGCGCCGGTGGATCGCATGTGCCGTCTATCGGCATGATGCTTTCCCGCCTCCCGCGTCTATCACGTAGAATTCTCCGTGGCGCTGAAGCAGTTTTCCAGTTGCTATATGCCGGAGCCATATCGGTTTCGTGGTTCTTTTCTAGCGAAAGGGCCAACCCGCACTGCTGCAAAAACAACACCGGAACTGGAAGAACGCTTTTGATCTACTTTTCCCAGGAGCTACTCATGCGTTTTCCTATAGTTGCAGTTGCCCTTACCTGTTTTGCCAGCCTGTCGACCGCACAGACTGCAGCAAACTGGAACTACTTTGGCAAGACCGGCCCGCTGGGCTGGGGCAAGCTCGACCCGTCGTACAAGGCCTGCTCGAACGGGCATGAGCAGTCGCCGCTGGACATTCGCGGTGTCCACCTGAACAAGTCTCTGCAGCCCATAGAATTTCACTACCTGGCTGGAACTGAAACGGTGGAGAACAACGGCCGCACCATTGTTGTCCATGTGAACCCCGGCAGTTACATGGTGGCCGGTGGAACCCGCTACAACCTGGTGCAATACGAGTTTCGTACGCCCAGCGAGGAAGCCGTAAAGGGCAAGCTCACCGACATGAGCGTCCAGTTCCTGCACAAGAGCGCCGATGGACAAATGGCCATATTGTCTGTGCGGCTGGCTGAGAATCAGGACGCACCCAATGCTGTGTTGGCGACGCTGTTCTCGCAACTGCCCAGGAAGTCCGGCGACACGGTGAAGATTGCTGATCTTATAAATCCAGGTGGTTTTCTACCCGCCGATCGCGCCTACTGGACCTACATGGGTTCGCTGACAACGCCGCCTTGCACGGAAGGCGTTCGCTGGTTTGTGTTTCAGCAGCCGGTGACACTGAGCCGCACGCAACTCAGAACCTACGGCGCACTGTTCCGCATGAACACGCGTCCGCTACAAGATGCGCACGGCCGCGAGATTGAGGCGAATCAGTAAAGGTTAGCGACCAACAAATCGTCGATTCTCACGAGGGCGCCGGTCCTGAGGTCAGCAAATAAGGGCGAGCGTGGAAACGAATTCCCGCAAGATCCCATACAGCGGCCCAGGGCTCCCGCGCATCCCAAGCCGTTGAAGCACCCGCTGGTTTTTCTGAATTTGCTTCATCGGGACAAGCCTGTGACGAATTCCGCCTCCGCCCGCGTGTCACCAATCTTTAGGAAAATGTCGGAGCATGCCAGGATCTGGCTCCTGGTGGGCGCGCTTGTAACGCTATTAATCGCTGTGGTTATCGTATTTACGAGCGCGTACTGGCCCTATCGATATCGAATCATCAAACCCATGCTGGAAGAAGTGCTTGGCGGCAAAGTCACCATCGCGCATTATCACCGCACCTACTTTCCCAATCCTGGGTTTATGGCCACTTATATTACATTGGACCGAAACCCCACTCCCGGTGTTCCTCCATTGGGGACCGTCAGAAGCATCTTGGTTCAAGGAAGCTGGCTCGATCTGCTTATGTTTCGTGAAGAGACGCGGCAGGTAGACATAACAGGATTGCACCTCATCATTCCAGCGGAGGGGAGCGCAGCCAATAAAGAAGATTTTCCAGCCGGTAGCAGTTCAAGCTTCAGCGGTCCGGACACGCTTATTGATCAATTGCGCATTCACGAGTCCACGTTGGACGTCACTCGCGCCGAAGGCGGCATTTATTCTTTTCCGGTCCGGTTGCTCACCATTCGCAATTTGCAGAAAGGGCGCGCGCTTTCCTATTTCGTCGACATGGGTAACGCCAGACCTCGAGGGCACATTATTTCTCAAGGCAGCTTTGGCCCAATCGATCCGCGGAATCTTGGCGCCACACAGTTGTCGGGACATTTCACATTTGAAGACGTAGATTTGCGTGACATTGGCGACATCGGAGGGACGTTGTCGTCGCAGGGGAATTTCCATGGCAACCTGGCGCAGATTCAAGCAGAAGCTTCAACGGTTACGCCTGATTTCTCCGTGGGTCGTGGCAAGCCTACGCTAGAAACAACGTCCGCGCGCTGCACCATAAACGGGCTTAGCGGCGATGTGCTGCTCGATGCAATTGATGTAAAGGTCGGATCGACGGACATTTTTATGAAGGGAGGAGTTGTCGGCTCTCCCAAGGTCATCGATGTAGACCTCAACGTCCCCGCAGGCCGCGCACAGGATATTCTGCGCCCCTTTCTTCACGCCGACTCTCCGATTGCAGGCACCGTCCGGCTCGAGAGCCATGCCCACGTCGATCCTGCAGGTCACGGCGTTCACTTTCTCGATCGTCTGCACGTGGAGGGGTACTTTGATGTACCCGCGGAGCAACTGACTAACCCGAAGACTGAACGGGAGCTCTCGGCTTTCAGCGAGCGCGCGCAAAAAGGTCAGCCTCTCAAAGCAGAACCTGTAACGGGCTCTCAGCCACGCGAGGCAGCGCAACCGGATGAGGCTGATGTTATTTCGTCTTTAAAGGGGATCGCCAGGATTGAAAAGGGGATCATCACGACCAGGCACATAGAATTCGGCATTCCCGGTTCTTCTGTGGACCTGCACGGTACATTCAATTTGCGCGATGGATCCGTGCGCCTGGTGGGTGACTTGAAAATGCAGTCCGATGTCTCCCATGCCACTACGGGATTCAAATCGATTCTTCTGAAGCCGTTGATCCCCTTTTTCAAAAAGCGGAAGGCCGGTGCTGTGATTCCCATTGCGGTTACCGGAGAACCCGGAAGCTACAAAGTTGGCCAGAACCTGGTTGGGACGAAGTAGCACAATTGAACCGCATCAGATGTCCGTATTCGATTAGTGCCTGGCATGGACAATGTGAGCGCCAAGATGTCCGGGTGCGAGTCCTTGAACGGCAGGGCCGAACCTGGATGCGATCTTATGAAAACTGATGTCTTCAATGGCGCAAAATCCATGCGAGCGAAGAATCTCCGCAATTTGATGCGACTCGAAGCGGCTTTCAGAACGTTCACCAATCTTTTCGAGTTGTTCGGCGCGAGCCTTTTCCAATTGCCTTAGCTCGTCTGAGAATGCCTCGGGAGGTTCCAAGTAGTCGAACACTACTTCAGAGTTTTGGATGGACGATATGTAGTCCAGGGTGCGATCAATGGCGTCCTGCGTGAGATAAGGCACAACGCCGAGCCAGGTGAAGAACGCGGGCGAGTTACGCTGAAAGCCAGCGGCGGCAAGCTTCTCTCCTACATGGTCCCGCTCGAAGTCGACTGGCACGAAAACAAGCCATGGCGGAAGTGCGATCTGGGCTTCAATCAGGCGCTGGCGTTTCCACGACTGCGTCGCGGGGTGGTCCACCTCATAGATACGGATTTGTTGTCCGCTATGGGGATTTCGGAGAGCGAAAGTGTCGAGTCCAGCGCCGAGGATGACGATCTGCCGAATGCCGACTTCGACAGCTCCTGATAAAGCATCTTCCGCAATCCTGCTTCGCGCCGCGGTGAACAGGCGTCCGATACTCGCCAAGGGGTGTTTGTTCGCAAATTGAAGCTGGTCTTTTTCTTCTTCGCGCAGAATCTTAATAGCAAGCGGGTCATTGAGGATTGCGCCATGATCGAGCAGCTGATGAGCGGCCCGTTGCCGGGCGATCATCAAGGCTGTGCGGCTGGGTTCATTGGGCTGCATGTTCAGGTCTCCGTTTTCATCGAGAGGGAATGGGGAGAGCGCGGCGACTCAGCCGGCGAGCGGAGTAAAGCTGAGCAGAAGGCCAGCACCACCCGGCAGCACAGTGACGTTCATGCCGGTGAGATCCTCCACCAGGTAGTGCGCTGCGTCGAGCGACTCCACTGGATGCGAGAACGTTGTCGCTACCACGGTACATCCGGCAGCGCGGCCGGCCTTGGCGCCAGACGCGGAATCTTCAAACACTACACAGTCCTTCGGATCGAAACCCAGCAGTGCCGCTCCGGTAAGGAATGGCTCAGGATGCGGCTTGCCGCGCGTGACGAAATCGGCGGCTACGAGCTTTTGCGGCAACGGGACTCCGCCCACGCCCATGCGTGCGCGTGCAAGGCGCTCGGTCGCGCTGGTCACTACCGTCCAGCGATCGGCGGGCAGCGCTGAGAGCATAGCCAGAACTCCGGGCAACACCGTCAGCCCTTCGTTGTCTTCGACCTCGATATCTTCGATAACCTTGAGTTCCTGCTCGGCGTTGAGATCGGGCCGCATGATGGCGACCGTTTCGATAGCGCGTCGTCCGTGCGCGGTGCGGCAGGTGAGCTCGGGGCTGACGCCGCGCAGCTCAGCCCATTTTGACCAACTGCGCTCCACTGATCCAAGCGACGACACGAGAATGCCATCCATATCGAACAGAACGCCTTTGCATTGGATTTGAACTGGAGAGCGGAAGGGGGAACCCATAGCTCGATTTTAGCGGGCCGGGCGTTGTTTATTGGTTGGCACGGGTTTGGGCGACGGCGGTCTAACTTGAGACCCGAAGATCAACTTTGATTGCTCTGCCAGCACAACGCCGGCGTCGATGGCGCGCTTATGGCTTCCCTGTGCCAGTTCATTTTTGCCGAACGTCACTTTGCCGTCGGCGATTTCGGCGTCTGCCGTCCAGCGATCAAAGCGGCCCAGCTCCGTCGGCGAACCTGCGCCGGTAGCCGTACCGTTGCGCCATTCAAAGTGCAACATGCCTTTGGCGGAGGTTGCGAGATCGCTGCCGGTGTAGCCCGCCAGTTCCACATTGCCGTTGGCATCGAGAGTGCCGCCGTGCCAGTTCTGGCCAATCAACTGGCCAACGGCAGTGGGGTTCAGATTTTGGAGATCCGCAGTGATGGTGTAGTCGGGCTTGTCGCCCGTGACGAGGGCGCCGGAGGCATGCAACGCGCCGCCAAGTATTTTTCCGTCGAGCGCGGTGATCTCAATGCCCGTCGAAGCAATTTTCAATTGAGCTTTTGCGTCTTCAATCGTGACCGGTCCAAGAATGAGCGAGTCGACAGTCACGGTTCCTTCGAGTTGCGGCAACAACGGCGCGGGTGAGTTGCGCAGACGCTTGAGCAGGTCGGAGACCAGCGTGCCCTTTTCGTGGGCGCCAAGGATTGCCGTCTGTACAACCGCAGCATCAAGATCGGTGAATCGCACATCGAAGCTGGGAAGGGGTTGAAGCGGGCATGGCTGCAGCGTTTCGCAGGCCCTCGGCACATTCAGGCTCGCTGTACCTTTAAGCGGGCCGTAGATGAAGTTGATGGGGTCCCACCGTAACTCGCCGTTTACCAGGTGCAGAGTGGCGTCGGAAATCTCCACGTGGTTGGCGAGATAATCTGCCTTCCAGTTGGCGTTGTGCAGCGTCACTGTTCCGGTAAAACTGTCGGCAACGGGATCTACAACGTCGGCGACTCCTGTTGTGCTGACGATGCCGCGAACGATTCCAGCGGCGGCAATGGCGGGCTGGCTTTCGGTTGCGAACTCATCGTGCGTGGGTATCCAAGGTCCATTCGCATTCAGGTCGACGGCGAGCGAGTCGCCTGCCAATTGGTCGAGAGCATTTGCCTGCGGCGAGCCGGTTGCGTGCGCAATTTCTTTTGCGCGTTGCACGCTTACCTGACCGCGCGCCGCCAGATGGTAGCTGCGGAAAGCAAATTGCAATTCCAGCGTTAGCGGAACCGGCGCGCCTGCATTAAGCGCAAAGGTGCTGGCAAGTATTTGCGGATGCCCCGGCGCGAGTGCCGTGGGCACGATCACCGCCTTTGCCGCGCCGAGAGGCTTGCTCAGTCCACCGCCGTTCAATTGAAAACCATCCACCGTGAAACTGCCTGAGAGCGGACCCGCGGTAGCCGGGCCAGCTTTTGCGGAACGGATCTTGGAGCGGCTCGCCACGTTGGCTGGCTTTTTCTGCGTTTCAAGCGGCGCGGGCGTTTCGTCGTACGACACTTTGCCGCTTATGGCCCCGGCCGCGGTCAGATTAGGATCGACTCCGCTGCGCACCGTGCGCAACGCTTCAAGTCCGGCTGCAACTGGCACACGATCCATTTCGACCGAGTACTTGGGCAAATGGCCGTTGCCATTCATTTCACCTGCGACGCGGATACGTCCATCGCCGAGCGGAGAATCGCATGCCATGTTCTCAACGGTGCGCGGAGTGTAGTGATAAACAAGGCTGCAGTTAGCGTCGAAGTCCATTGGTTCAGGTGGCGCAAACTCGGCACGGTGAACGCCGGTGGCCCGAAGGCGGGTTGTGATCTGCGCATTCTCCGAGGTGCCGTTCAAGTGCATTTCGCCGCGAAGATCGCCGCGCCAACCGGCATCGGAGCCGGTCATTAGCCGGGTGAGTTGTCCGAGCTGCGCATCGCGCCAATCGAGATCGAGATGAATCGGCATTTGGCGCAGGTCAGCCGTCTGCTGAGCCGTGGCTTCAATTTCTACAATGCCGGTGTCGGCCGAGTTGATGCTGACGTCGGTTCGCGCCGGCTGACCGCGCAGTTTCAAACGCCACTCGCCGGGCTTTGATTGCCAGAAGGAAAGATCGGTATCGATCAGCGAGAAGGGAAGTTTTTCGACGCCGTGCTTGAAATTGATGCGGGAGTTGGTTGCCACCAGTCGCGGAAACGGTGCTCGGCGCGTGTCTGCAGCCATTTTGCCGGCGTTGGTAGCAGTTGTCTCCAGCAGCGAATCGAGATTCCACAAGCCGTTTGCGGTGCGCACCAGGTTCAGGCTGGCTTCGTCAACGCTGATCTCGCTGATCTCAAGCCGCCCGCGCCAGAGCGGCAAAAAACGAATCGGCGCAGTAACGGAGTTGGCGTGAATTACGGGCTCGGCGCCAAAGGCGGGATTGTCATCGACGACGAGGTCATAGAGAACAAAACCGGGCCGAGGAAGCAAACGCACATGCACGGCGGAGAGCCTTGCCGGGCGGCCAAGGGAGCGCGAGATGAGACTTGTAATCTGGCCCTTGTATCGACTTACGCTTATGAGCGGGGGCACAATGATAACGGCCAGTAGAGCTACGACTGCGGCAAGTGAAAACCATAGCCATTTCGGCTTTTCCCGCCGTCGCTCTTGCTCTTCGTCCGTCATTGTCTCTTTAGTATGCTGTGTTCGCGTTAAGTTCAGCGCACTACGTGGAACGTCCGCGACCATCGCGTGTCAGAAAAGAAGTGTAGTGCCACGTGCGCCATCCACGAAATAGTGTTGCCAATTCCAGTTTGCTCGTACTGATCTTCTGAAGTTTTAAACGACCAGTAGTTGAATAGCGGCCGGCCCACGATGTTTTCTCTGGGCAGAAAGCCCCAGAAGCGGGAGTCGGCGCTGTTGTGCCGGTTATCGCCCATCATGAAGTATTTGCCATCCGGCACAACCAGATCACCGTCTTTGACATGGTTCGGAAAATCGACTGCCCACTCTTCAGGAATGAGATTGCCTGGTTCAGGGACTGGCGCCACGGCAGGGAATTCGTCTAGAAAAACTTTTTCTTCCAGGCTCACGGCCATTTCTTTGCCGTCATTCGGCGCGGACTGCGCTACTCCGTTGATGTAGACAACGCCGTCGTGGAGATGGATGTGGTCGCCCGGAATTCCGATCAGACGTTTCACCAGGAATAGATAGTCGAGTTTTCCTGTTACTGGATCCGGATCGGGAACCGGCTTGATGAAAACGACAATGTCGCCGCGCTTCGGTTCGCGATAGTGAACGAACGGCATCCACTTGGCGGGAGGCGCCAGCGTAATGCGGTCGACGACCAGGTGATCGCCAACCAGCAGCGTGTCTTCCATTGACCCGGAGGGAATGACAAAATTCTGGGCGAGAAAAGTAAGGATGAACAGTCCTACCACCAGCACTGAGCAAATGCTGGCTACCGCTTCAAAAGGAGTTTCTTCCACGTCGGGTTGGGAAGGCGTGAATTCCGGGGCGACGTCTGTTGCCGACGTAGCCGCCGAAATTTTTTCACTCGGCGCTGATGCTGCCGGCGTCTTCTTTTTTGTCATCCTGTCGCTCTTTGATCCGTCCGAAATCAAATATCTGAAGTGCCGCAACTGCACGCCCAAGGCTGAATTCAGTGCGGCATTTCTCTAGTGAACAACGTGAAAAATGCGCTTCCAGCGCGCAAACCCGGCCAGCTTCTCCGGTATCAGCCTGTCGAGTCCGAGTCTATCATCTCCGGGCGGCAATGCTGTCGCCTGCACATCGGTGGTGGAGGGCCGGGTGAGCGAAAAATAAATTACCAGCGGCCGCGCGACAATCGCCTGCCGCGGCACAAATCCCCAGTAGCGCGAATCCTTGCTGTGATTGCGATTGTCGCCCAGTACAAAGTAGTGGCCCGCGGGAACTACAAGCTCGCCATGGGTTGTCTGGCTCTGCATCTGGAGCCACCACTCCGGATCGATTTGCGGGTCGGTATAAATCTGGGCCGGGAAGTTGTCGCGAAATGGATCGGGCGGTGCCGGCTCAAAGGCAGCATAGGGCTCGTTCAGCACCGTTCCATTTACAAACACGCGTCCGCCTTCGATGCGAAGATGATCGCCGGGCAATCCCACTACGCGCTTGACCAGAAGTGGCGGATCGGGATGGTGGAACACAATAATGTCGCCTCGCTCGACATCGCGGTAAGGCATCAGCCAGCGTCCGATGGTTCCCGCCGGAGCATATTCCTGTTTGTTGAAGAGCAGAAAATCGCCGACCAGCAGTGTGTGCTCCATGCTTTCCGAGGGAATGAGCAAGGGCTGCAGAACGAAGGTGAGCAGAAACAGAGCCACGACAATGGTGCGCAACAGCGAGGCAAAGGCCTCAGGCAGCGTAGGCATATGGAGCCACAAATGCGAATCGTGTTGTACCGGCTGCTCTGGCAATGTGGCTGGGGTGCTCATTGCGCTGATTCTTCCTCCTCGATTCCGTCAGACTCGTGCGCTGCCATGGCTCCAGTGCCGCCTGCCAACAACCGTTCCAATGCCCGCCGAGCTGCGTCTTGCTCGGCGCGTTTCTTGGTAGTGCCAACTCCACGCGCCAGCGGCGTTCCTGGTTCTCCTGCTTCGGCCTTAAGTCGAACTTCGATCAAAAAGCGCTTGCGATGGCCGGGGCCGCTTTCGCTCTTGACGCGGTACACCGGAGTGCCCGCCCGCTCAGCCTGCAAATGCTCTTGCAGCGCCGATTTGAAGTTGCCCAGCGCGGCGCCGGACCGCAGCTCCTGCGCCAGTTGCTCGACCGTTTCCCCCAGCACCTGGCGCCGGACAAACGCTCGAACCGGCTCCAGACCTCCGTCCAGAAAAATTGCGCCGATTACTGCCTCCATGGTATTCGAAAGCACGGTGCTCTTGCGGCGCAGTCCGCTCTTATCTTCGCCCTTGCTTAAACGGAGATGGCTGCCCAATCCAATTGCCTCTGCGACTTGCGCCATGTATTGCCGGCTGATTAGCTTGGCGCGGATGCGGGTGAGCTCGCCCTCGTGCCAGTCAGGATGCGCTGAAAAAAGCGCCTCCGCGACGATCAATCCCAAGACAGCGTCGCCAAGAAATTCCAGCCGCTCGTTGTCGCCGGTCTGCTTCAGCGTGATTTTGCCTACAGTAGTTTTAACAATTTGCGTTACGCCGCCGACGTGATCCTGCTGTGCATCGTGCAGAGCTTGTTCGTTGGCTAATGAGCGATGTGTGAGAGCGCGCACCAGCAGATCCGGCACAGCAAAGTGATGGCCGAGTGCGGCTTCAAGTTCTGCCAGATCTGCTGCCAATTGCGCCTCGTTCGTCCGCTATATCAGACATCCAAAGGAGAGCGGCCGCGCCCGTGCATTCCGGGGCCACGCCATTTCTGTCCATCTCTATTAGACGACATTCGCGGACACGCTATCTAATTCATTGATTACTGCGGCTTTGCGTTGCCGTTCAGCCCGGGAACAGTGACTGGTTTGCCCACGGGCGAATTGCTCGGTTCGTCGTCGGACATGTCATCGCATGTGTGGCCGTTTACGCTGTATGCGTTTTTTACGCCGCGTTCGGCTGCCACGCGGGTATCCTCTCGGCCGTCGCGCACGGTGAGTGCAAGTTTGTACTCCGACAGCGCCTGGTCACGCTTGCAGTCGAGGTCGAGCATGCGACCCAAATAAATATGCGACCAGGCCAGAAGCCGCTGCTCTTTGCTGGTGGCGAGGGTCTTTTGGAAATCATCGATCGCCAGCTCCGGGTGCCCTGTCATGGCCTCAGCGCGAGCAAGGATAAAGTACGCATGCGCGCTGTCTGGCGTAGGCTCAGCGCCCGCGGGCTGCTTTGACAACTCGGCCTGCGCCAGCGCGGAAGCACCGGCAACATCTCCGCTTGAAAGCTTCGACTCTGCCAAATCCATTTGCGACTGCGACTTCTTATGCGGCTTGTTGCGTCCCAACACTTCGCTGTCGGCAGTCTGGTCGAAATCGATCGCACGGGCGCGATGCACCTGCTGCTCTACATCCATGCCGTAAACCATTTCACCCATGGTGTCGGGAAGGCTGACAGGATCTTTCTCGAACTGTACCAGAGCTTGATAGAAATACTGGGTCAAAACGAACCCCTGTTTCATGTCGTGAAGCAACGCGGCCTGGCGTACTGCTTCGATCTTTTGTTCCACCAATTGCCGCTCATGATCGTAGTGCGGCAGTTCAGAGCGGTCGAAATTAGCCGGCATCTTGTAGGGGGCGATGCCGGTATCCATGGTGCGCGCTTCAATCGCCTTGATAAGGCACTCGACTGTCAGTGCAACGGTATCGGAACGATAGCGAAACTCCAGCGGCGCCTCCCTGATTTCTTTCAGGATCGGCTGTTCTCTTTCAATGGCATTGGTACGCGAGTACAGCAGAGGCTCAATCAGGTAATGAAGATAAATGTGATGCACGTCGGTCATGTGAACGGCGCCGTCGACAGGGGAAAGCACTACCACGTAATCCGTTCCGTAGACGCGGGCATTTACGGTGTTGGGCGACAACAGCGGCTCGATCACAACAATGAATCGCCGCCCATCGTAGGTTGGCGCCGGCATCTTCAAGTAAAGATTTGTTGTCACCATCATTTTTGACAGTGGGCCGTGCACCTGGTTTGCGGCGTCATCGTAGGTGCGGCGCAGCGTAAGCCAGATGCCGTGCAAATCGACAGCGACGGCAAAGTTGCGCAGCAGCGGCGCTACATCAGCCACCTGTGTCGCATCGGGAGGCATCTCCGCTAGTTCTGCCGTGGTTTCAAGTTGTGGCGAAAGATACAGCGAGAGCGAGATGTACTGGGCCACGTCGAGTTGCGTTCCGGTCATGCGATGCTGCGCAATGTAAAGGCAGAGCGCATCGCGGGATTTGCGTGCATCTTCGCTCGTAGCCAGTGCCTTGTTTATTTCGTCGCGCACCTGCTGGCGTACCGGCGCGCTGCCCTGAAGGCCTTCGTCGTAACCGCACATATTGAGCCCGGCGGCCATTGAGAACACCTGCTCCGTGCTCACCAGCGAAATAGTGGGGCCGGCAGGATCGACCAATGTCGGCGTCTTCTCGCGCACGTAAGACTGCGGGCCGTTCCCATTCTCGTCAAACTGAGCGCCCGAGGATGATTGCGACGACGACTGCTTGGGCTCCGAACTGGAAGACTGAGCGCAGATGGAACCGGGCAGGGCGGCAACCAGCAAGCCAAGGGCCGCAATTACGCCCCAACATACAGAACGATTTTTCAACGATCTCATGAGAATCCCTGCCTGCAAGTCTAGTTAGACGCATCGGCGGGGTCAAACGGGGTGGGGGAGGGAGTTTTTTGAGCTTGTGCGCGAATTCACTTTGTGATACAAAGTGAATTCATGAAAACGATTCTGCGCTCCGTTGCTGCCCTGGAACTGCTGTTCGTCTTCCCTGCAGTTCTTTTTGTGACCGCGCTATTCGTTCGCAGTATCCAGCCTTTGCAATATGAGCCTGCGCATACGGCGCAGCGCATTGTTGACTGGTATGCAGCGCGCCCTCACATTGGTTTGTGGCTTCTGCTGATTATGTTTCCGCTCGCGGTTATCGTCATGGGTTCGGTAACACTGATGCGCGAGTGGCGCCGCAGCCAGGAATTGCATATTGCCACTCTGAGAGCAATCGGATTCGTTCGCTCTCAAGCGTCTTCCATCCTGATCGCCGGAGCAACGGCAATAGCTGCTGGGGTTCTCGCCATCGTCGCTCTCCACGTTTTGACTAATTGAGGATTTGCATTGTCCCGCGCATGTTGACCTTCAAAAGAATTGGCTAAGGGTGCATGTAGAGTGAAACTTACGAAATTCTCTCGCGGTGGGAAGATGAAGAAACAGTGGGTCGTGGCACTTGTCCTGCTCCTGCTGATTCCCCTGGTGATTTCGCTGGGAGGAATGTTATCCAATTTGATTAATCCCGAGATTGCGGCAGGTCACCCGAACTACGCTCGTAACTTTCAGCTTCTCAGTCTGCTGAAGAACCTCTGCTTCCTGGCATCTATTGCCGGAGCGAGCGTGTTGTGGATACTTGCGTGCATTCTGGTGATTCGCTCCAAGAAGCGATCGTACCTGTGGCTGCTTCTAGCGGCATTGGGGCCACTCGGGTTCGCCGTGCTGGCGACATTGAACGATCGGACGATGGCGGAGACTGACATTTACACGGAGTTCGTGCGCAAGCTGAACTGGATTGTTCGCGCCGGCTACGAGCTTTGCACTTTCGTGATCATATGGGAGCTCGCCTGGCAGGCCATGGTCCTCAAGCGCACGCTGATGATTCAGTATGAGGCCGCCACCACTGGAGTTTCTACTGCTCAAATCATTGATATCCAGAACGCTTCGTCTGGAATGTGGGCGTTTGGCGAGGGCCTGGAGGTGATGTATTTTGCCGTTCTTCTCTACGTGCTTCGGCCTATTGCATTTCGCATCGGGGTCCATGTGATGGCATTGCCCAAGGCGCGTTGAGTGTCGATGTCAATTGCCTGCGCGGTTGGCAATACCCCGCTTTCACAATCGTTTTGTCCAGACCGCAGAATAAACTGTGCATTCCCGCGCCCACATTCAGGTCCTTCTCCGACAAAACAAAACGCCTGCCGGATGGCAGGCGTCAGACAGCTGACAAAGTTTGGAGTTGAAGCGATAATCCGAAAGGCATCCCCCAGGGGCTAAAGTCCGTACCCTTCAAGCCAGAGGCTGAAAGCTGTTACTAGCCCTTGACCGAAACGCCGGTAAACGAAATCACTGCCAGGCCGCGGACGGGTTGACCGAAGAAGCGCGCGGGCTCAAAGAAGCTGAACAGCAACAGGTTTTGAACCTGCAAATGGGTAACCGGATCATCAGGGCCGGAGACGATGCGGAAATCGTACACTTCGCCTTCGTCGTTTACGTAAGCCTCAACCACAACCGGGCCAGCCAGGGTACCGATATCGGTGTTGCTGACGCCGCTGGACAGGCTTACGAGCTTTGGCGCGGTGGGACTGCCGAGCGGTTCATCCGTGGTGGCCTGCACCGCCTCAGGCTGTGTAAACATGGTTACCAGGACGATGACGGTGCCCAGCAGCAGCACCGCGCTGGCAAAGCCGGCGGAGGCCTGCAACAGGAACGGTCCGACAGTGTTCTTCCAAGCCAGATTCCAGGCGCTGAAGATGCTTTGTCTGCTGCGCGCACGTTCCTGGCTGACTGCCACGCGAACGCGCAGCAGCAAATCCTTTGGCTCGGGCACCGGACCCAGCGCCCCGAGCGATAGCTGTACCTGACGCAGCGAGTCCCACTCTCCGGTGCACTCCTGGCACTCACTCACATGGGCGGAAATCTGCTGCATCTCACGGCCGTTCAGACGACCGTCTAAATACTCTGAGAATTTTGCCTGCACTGCCTCGCAACCGTTCATCGCGCCTCCTCACCAAGGGGCAAGTCGAATTCCGCGAGAGAGGCCCGGTTAACACCCGGTTTGGGCGCTGCCAGCTGGGCCTTTAAATAGGCTCGCCCGCGCACCAGCCTCGACTTCACCGTACCCAGACTTACACCTTGGATTTCGGCAACTTCTTCGTACACAAATCCCTCAATATCTCTCAGGATCAGCGTGGTCCGAAATGGCTCCGGAACCTGCTTGAGGGCCGCTTCGACCCGTGCGTGGTTCTCTGCATGCACAACAGAATCAAACGGCGACTCAGCCGGGTCCACGAGGCGGTCTTTCAACCGTACCGGCTGCCCTGATTCACACTCCTGGAATTCCTGATCGATCGCTATCTCCTGTTGTTTGTGGCGGGACCACCAGCGGCGCTGGTTGGAAGCCTCACGGAGCGCGATACGGTAAATCCAGGTCCTCAATGACGATTCGCCATGAAACTGGCGAACGCCGCGGAAGATTTTAATAAAAACTTCCTGGGTAAGGTCTGCGGCGTCGGCACGATCGAAAACTGTCCGGGCCAGCAGGGAATAAATGGGTTGATGGTAGCGCTCGATAAGCCACGAAAACGCTTCTTCAGAGCCGGCCCGTAGTTCTTCTACGAGTGCGGCCTCTTCGGATTGGAGCGTCAGCGCGCTGGCGATATTGCCCATGGTGAGGTCCGCCTGCAAAACAGTGTCCTCCCACATTACCGCAACTCGACTGCACTTTGCATCCGACGTTTTAGCCAGTCCATGCTGGGACCGGGTCGGCGGAAGCCTTTTACAAGTTACGGCCACTCCCCCGGCGCCAAAAAATAGGGCCGGAAATGCAAAAACCGCAAAGGAGTGCGCGGGATTCCCGCGGGTACACCTGGTTGGATGACCGAGTGTCCTGCGCCCTCTTATTGTGTTAGACACCGGCACACCCCCAAAGTGTTCCCGGTCACGCATCTAAAGGGCGGAAATTTCATGGCTTCCCATTTTGACACTGGTCGTGGCTCCTTCGCCGGCTTCTAGCCGGTGGTTCCCGCTTTTCGGACATGGCACCGCACTGGCCAGGCGTGAGGATACATAGTTTTACAGGAACGCAGTTCACACCCGGCGAGTGACGGCCTCCACAAACAGGATCACTCCGATCAGCAGCAGACCCCAGTAGACGTATTTAAGAAACGCGGTGCCGGAAAAGCGATGGTTGATCGCCCTGCCCACAAAAACTGCCGGCAGCATGACCGGAACTGAGAGCAGGAATTCGCGCGTTACCGTGGGCGTACACAGCCCGGCGCTCCAGTAGCCAATCATGCCGAGTGCGCTCGCGGGCAGAAAATAGGCTTGCAGCGTGGCCCTGAATTGCTGTGGCGACCATCTACGCAACGAGCCATAAACCACCAGCGGCGGTCCGTTCATGCCAAACGCTCCGCCCAGGATGCCGGCCAGAAAACCCGATAGCAGAAGAAGCGGACGGTGCTCACGTTTGAGGTGGAATGCATCGCGCGCTAACAGCGAATAGATCGCAAAAAGGGCTATCAGAATGCCTAAACCCGCCTTCACAAGTTGCTGGTGCGCACTGGTCAGCACCAGCAATCCGAGCGGAATTCCGAAGAGCGTGGCCAGCACCAGCCCGGCGGCGCTGCGCAGGTGAATGTGTTTCCAATCCTGCACCACGACTACCGCGGCAACGGTGATGGAGAGCAGCACTGCCAGCGGTGCTGCCACGGGCAGCGGCATAAATAGCACAAGCAGGGGCACGGCGATCAACGCCTCGCCAAAGCCGAATGCCGAGCGGATCACCGTAGCGACAAAGACAATCGCTAGAACAGGTAGAAGGGAAGCGTGAATGGATGGCTCCTGAAGGAATATGACCGCGACCGTCAGGCCTTGTCCAGGTTTTTATACACGTCCCTGATGTTGCCGTTTACGTCGTTCTGCAGTGGCGGCCTGGGGCCGAAGTGCGTGTTCTCTTCCGACTGGGTTCGTTCAAGAAAAGCATGGTAGCCATTCGACTGCATTGACTTGAGGGAGGCCACTGTCAGGGTCTTTTGCAACTCGTCAACGCTCTTGCCGGCCTTTTTGCCGGCTTCCACTTTTTCGACGAGCTCTTCAATGTAGTTGCGCTGGCAGGTCATGATGGTGCGATCAGACTGCATGGGGCCATGGCCACCGAGGATGTACTTGAAATCGGACTTGGCAACGGCATCGACGGTACCCGGCCACATACGCGGATAGCCATCGCCTATGTTCGGCAGCCAGCCGTGGCTCGCATCGCCGGTGGCAATGGCGCGCTGCTGCGGACAATATACAAATGTGTCTCCGGCGGTGTGCGAGCGCCCGTGGAACTCAAGATGCAGATCGAATGCCGGATCGGACAGCAGATAGGATTTGTCGAACGTGATGGTGGGAAGCACAAGCTCGTAGTTCTGCTTGAGGTCGGCGAGATAGGCCTGCATCTGTCGAATCTGTTCTTCGCAAAATGCCTTTTCGGCAGCGGACTTGGAATTCTCGGCACGATGCCGCATGCGCTCAATCTGCGGCGGGACTGAGTCTGCCGATTCTTTCATGCGCGCAACGCAGTTTTTCTCCATCAAGTCTTTGGTCATTGATGTAGCAATAAAATCCACCTTGCTGCCGGTCTGCTGGTAGGCGTGCAGGCCCTGCGTGTGGTCCCAGTGGAAGTGCGTGTTGATGACGTAGCGCACGGGCTTCTCGGTAATCTGGCGGCGAATCTGGCGAATGACGGAGGCGGCAGCCGAAGGCTTCGAATGCGCATCCACGACGACCACGTCTTTTGAGCGCACAAATATTGCGGCATTGCAATTGATCATGGTTTGCGGCCGCGCGTGCGCGTGATACACCCCCGGCGCCGCCTTGACGAAGTCGAACAGGTCGGGGTCATTTGCCGGGGCCGCGGCACGAGCCCACGCAGCGCGATGAAATGCAAGCTCCATTACCGAAGCGCCGGCCAAGGCTCCGCCCATCAGCACGCGCATAAAATCGCGGCGTGACGTGCGGTCGCGCCCGGAATCATGATTGCGGACTTGCGTATGAGCCTGATTTTTTTGGTGCTGATCGTCGTGGTGTGAATGGCCGTGATCATGAGAGTGGTCGCACATGATTGTTCTCCTTCGAATGTAATTCAGAAGCTGCTCGCAATTGATTTAATCGGCGCTGGTACTTCGGGGTCGCGCCAAACTTGTGCGAACCGAGCGGCAATTGTAGAGCATCGACAGGTTTGGTGTCAGCCGCTAAGTCGTAAAGACGATCCTGCGACTCTTCTCGACCTTATTCCACACCGACTCAACATCGGCGAGAGGAAATGCTTCGACGTTGACTTTCAAAGTTCCGGCGGCAGCCATTGAAAACAGAGTTGGGATTGCTGCAAGAACGCGATCGAGCGACGCTGAACCGAATCCGTTACCCATCATCGTGAGATCGACGCTGCGCAATGTTGCTCCCGGCAACGTAATTGATTTGCCCGCGCTTTCGCCCACCTGGACCCAACGCGTTCTGTGCGTGGATCTGGCGCTGAAGCCCTTCGCCAGTGCTTCAAGTAGCAATTCTGCAGGCCGACCCCACAAATAGTCGACGATCAAGTCAATGCCAGATCGCGCTTCGGCTGTGAAAGCCTCGCGAATGGAGTCTTCCGATTCCGTGAGCGGTATAACCGCATCCACGTCCGCCGATGCCAAAGACTCGACGTTGCGCCCAGCAGCAACTACACGCTTGGCCCCAAGCAACCGTGCTGCCTGAATTGCGAGATGCCCGGCCACTCCCGTGGCTCCCAACACCAGGACGGTTTCGCCTGCTACCAATGCGCCGCGGTCCTTCAACGTAAGCCACGCCGACATACCGGGGTTTGCAATTGCGGCAGCTTGTAGGTAGTCAAGATTGTCTGGCAGAGTAAAGCACATCTTTTGGGGAGCCGCGGCTATCTCCGCCATGGTTCCCCATGGTTTACGAATAAACCCAAAGTAGACGCGGCGACCATCTTCAAGGACTCCCGCGCCGTCCAAACCGGGAATAAAGGGAACCTCAGAGGAGCTAAGATAATGCTCCCCTTTCGCGAGCGCTTTTACGATCGGATGCAGGCCGACGGCGCGCACCTTGATGAGCGCCTCATCTTTCTCTGGAACTGGATCTCGAAAAGTTTGATAAGTGGGTGACTGGCCGAGAGTGTGAACGACTGCTGCTTGCATGATCATCCTCCGAGGAGAAAAGCAGGCACTCTTGTTTTAGCTGGGAGCAGACTCTGCCGGGGAGAGGAACGTTCAAATCCCTATCGTGCATGTTAAATGCATTGTCAGCGGATATCATCGACAGTGGAGGCAATGCTGCCCATGTTCACCTTCAGCCCTATCGGATTTGTTAAAAGCCCTTTTACGGAGACCTCGAAGATTCCGCGCGGATGCGGGGCAAAGCACGAGGCCGAAGGATCGCTCGAAATTCTACCGGAGTTTGCTCCGGGTCTCCTGGACATTGAAGGTTTCTCGCACTTGTACGTGCTGTGGGCATTCGATCGCGCTGATGGATTTGACCTTGTCGCCCATCCACCGACGGATGAGAAGCGGCCGCACGGAGTATTTGCTACTCGCTCGCCACGGCGTCCTAATCCGATTGCGTTGACGGTGGTGGAATTGCTGGGCCGCGAAGGCGGCTCCTTGCGCGTTCGCGGAGTGGACATGCTCGACGGCACTCCGATCCTCGACATCAAGCCATACCTCTCCAGCATTCCCGAAGAGAAGTTGCAGCGCGGCTGGCTTAGAGAAGCTGAAGAGCGCAAAGCAAAGGGCGAATAGACCGCAGGATTGCTTGCCAAACAAGAAAAGGACCCGCTGAATGGCGGGTCCTTTTCGTTTTGAGTCCTGATTAAGAAAGTTACTTTGCTGCTGCGGCTTTCAGGCCGGCTTGCTCGGCGAGCGCCGCGGCCTTATCGGTGGCTTCCCAAGTGAACTCCGGCTCAGTGCGGCCAAAGTGGCCGTATGCGGCTGTCTTCTGATAGATTGGCCGGCGCAGGTTGAGGCTCTCGATAATGCCCTTGGGCGTGAGCGAGAAATTCTTGCGAACGAGTTCAGTGAGTTTTGCATCGGCCACTTTGCCGGTGCCGAAGGTCTCAACCCGCACGCTTACCGGTTCAGCTACGCCGATGGCATAAGCGAGCTGAACTTCGGCGCGATCCGCAAGCCCGGCAGCCACGATGTTCTTGGCAATGTAGCGGGCCATGTAGGCGGCCGAGCGGTCCACCTTCGTCGGGTCTTTTCCGGAAAAAGCGCCTCCGCCGTGGCGTCCGGCTCCGCCATAGGTATCGACGATGATCTTGCGGCCGGTGAGGCCGGTGTCGCCCATGGGACCGCCGATAACGAAGCGGCCGGTGGGATTGATGTGGTACTTGGTGTGCTCGTCGAGCCACTTGGCCGGCAGCACCGCCTGAATGACGTACTTGAGGATGTCGGCGTGCAGTTCTTCGTTGCTGATGCTCTCAGCGTGCTGCGTGCTGATGACGACGGCATCAATGCGCACGGGCTTGTTGTTCTCGTCGTACTCCACCGTCACCTGGCTTTTGCCGTCGGGGCGCAGGTAGGGGAGCTTGCCGCTTTTACGCACGGCGGTAAGCTGCTTGCAGAGTTTCTGGGCAAGCGAAATGGGGGCCGGCATCAGTTCAGGTGTTTCGTTGGATGCGTAACCGAACATCATGCCCTGATCGCCGGCGCCGCCGGTGTCAACGCCCTGGGCGATGTCGCCCGACTGTTTGTTGATGGTGGAGATGACGGCGCAGGTGTTGGAGTCAAAACCGTAGAGGGCGTTGTCATAGCCGATGGAGGCGATCACACCTCGCACCAGGCTTTGGAAATCAACGTAGGCCTTGGTGGTGATTTCGCCGGCAATGACGACCAGTCCGGTTGCGGTCAGCGTTTCGGCAGCCACGCGGCTATAGGGATCTTGCTCCAGGCACGCGTCCAGAATGGCGTCGGACACCTGGTCGGCGATCTTATCCGGATGGCCTTCCGTCACTGATTCAGAGGTGAATAAAGAACGGTCGCTCAAATTTAAACTCCTGCCCATTGAAGGGATTTCGAATTTGCGGCCTTCCGGGGTCGTTCGCCCCTGTCACTCGTTGGAGCAGAAGCTCGAACTCAATATGGCCGCAGGCCTCGTTCGGAGGCGTGGATGCACAGGCAATACACAGGCTGACCTGGCCCTGACGGTGCAGCTTATATGGTAAAGGCCTCGGGCACCGCAGAGCAAAGACTCGCAGCGAATGGTGAACATTCGAAGTCAAAGGGGGCAGGGAAACACCTGAGCAGGGCCAAGGAAAGATGTGGGGAGTGACCTGAGAAGAGGTTTAAAGGCCAACCATGGTGAGGATGTGCGACAACATCGAATGCGCGGAGGATGCAGCCGAATGGGCCGCACTGCCGCGGATGGGCAAAATGGATGACCACCAACCGGCTTGTACGCCATAGTAGCGAACCGTGAAGAACCCTCCGATGGAGACCACTATGGCCAGCACGATTGCGCCGATCCAGCGCATCCGGATTTCCTGCTCATTGTGGCGTTGAATGCGGGTCTTGCCGACATTCGCTGCGAACGCGGTCCAGTTGTTGTCGTCGTCGATGACTTGTCCGGTAGCACTGCAGGCTTGCATGAAGCGGTCGGTCCAGTCGCGAGGGTCAAGTCCGAGTGCGTTCACGTAGCCGCGAACAATGCCCTTGCTGAGGATGCCGCCGGGAAGCAGACGAAATCTCTCCTGCTCCAACGCAACGAGGTGACGCTGGCTGATTTTGGTAACGGCGCTAATATGTTCCAGCGCAATGCCGCGAGATACTCGCTCCTTGCGCAGGTCTTCACCAAAATTACTCATCGGCGACGAGAACCAGTTTCAAGCTCAAAGTGGTTTCTCCCTAGAATCATAGTCCGAGATTTCAACAGACGTCAAAACAATTAACACGCTCGTCCTTTATTTTCAACAAGTTACTAGTTGGTTACATCGGCTGATTACTGCCTGACTTCGCTCAGCGTATGGGGAACAGTGTGTTCCGATTCCCAATCGGGGCGCAACACCCAAAATGTGGCATGGCTGTTAACCTGAAAGACGGAGAAGCCCGCTAAAGAAACCGAATGAATAAACTCATCTTCGCCAATCTGATTCACCGCCCTTTGCGCTCCGTCATCAGCGTACTCGCGGTAGCCATCGAAGTGGTTATGATCCTGTCGATTGTGGGCGTCTTCATGGGCATGCTGGATGACCAGAAGGAGCGCACCAACGGAATTGGCGCGGACCTGGTGGTGAGCCCCTCGAATTCCAGCTTTATGAATGGCGTTAGCGGTGCGCCGATGTCGGTCAAGCTGGCTCCATTTCTTGCCACTCTGCCGCATGTCGCGGTGGCGGCCCCGGTTATCTCAAATTTTTCAATGACGGGATCCGTTGAAATCCTTTACGGAATTGATTTCAAAACATACGACGCGCTAAAACCGTTCCAATTTCTTGAGGGTGGTCCGTTCACAGGACCCAACGACGCAATCGTTGACGATGTATTTGCGCATGCCGGCCCGGTTTATCACGTTGGCGATAGCATCACTGTCCTGAATCACTCATTCCGGATATGCGGTATTGTCGAGAGCGGCAAGGGAGGCCGAAAGCTGATTCCTATCGACACGATGGGGCAGTTGATCGGATCTGAAGGCAAGGCCACGGTGATTTATCTGAAAGCCGATACACCGGCAAACGACCAGCTCATCATGAACGAGATTCATTCGACGCGCGGCCTTGATGGCTACCGGGTGAATACCATGAGCGAAATCATTTCTCTTTACACGCCTTCGCGGTTCCCAGGTTTCAATCTTGCGCTGAACGTCGTGATTTCCATTGCAGTCATCGTAGGATTCCTGGTTATTTTTCAGTCGATGTATACGGCGGTTTTGGAACGCACCCGCGAGATCGGCATCCTGAAATCTCTCGGCGCGTCGAAGATGACGATTGTGACCGTTGTGCTGAGAGAGACAGGCCTGCTTTCAATTGCCGGAGTGATGCTTGGCATCTGCGCAACATTTGGAGTGCGCGGAGTGCTGGCGCTCAAGTTTCCCACCTTCAACTTTGAATTGACGCCGGCGTGGATGGTCTATGGTGCGCTGATTGCATTTGCCGGTTCGATCTGCGGTGCTCTTTACCCGGCGTTTATGGCGGCCCGCAAAGATCCGATTGATGCCCTCGCGTACGAGTAGAACTGGTGGGCGATGTTTGAAACGGCAAATGTGCGAGTTCATTGGGTTTGTCACAAAGTTTCATGCTGATTTTCCACAAGCACAGCGCGACATTCGGATGGGCGTTCACTCCGATGTAATACGGTATTTACAAAGCTGTAATAAGGCGTACCTCTTGTTGAGTGCGACAACATCGATTTACTTTCAGTCGAAGACGTAAAACCTGCGTCATTAGCGGCGATTCGTGCGTTGTGGTGTGCGTTTCATCATACGATCTTTAGGCATTTCGGATGACACTAATTTAATGAGTTCTAGCAGGAAGCGTGCTAGGATTACAGCATTCCTGATTCTTACCTAAACATTTCCCTGGAGAGCCTTTGACATGAAAATGCAACGGAACCGGTGTCCCTACACTTGTCTTGCCGTGCTTACCCTGGCGGCGTTGCTCTTAACCCTCTCCGGCGTGCCAACTGCAGCACAGACTGCGGGCGCCGGCACCATTAACGGGACAGTTTCTGATGTATCCGCGGCTGTTATTCCGGGAGCATCGGTGACCGTGACTAACACCGATACTGGCGTTTCTCACGACTACAAGACGAATGATTCCGGACTCTATACTGCCCCCTTCCTTTTGCCGGGGCACTACAAGGTCAGTGCTACTGCAGCGAGTTTCGGCAAGGTGGAAGCCAGCGATCTGACTTTGCTCGTCGGCCAGGTGCTAACGATCAACCTGACGCTCAAAGTGAGCACGGAAAGCACCACGGTTGAAGTCGCAGCGCAGAGCGAAATTCTGGACCTGCAGAAGACGGAAGTCTCGCAGCAGTTCGACCAGCACCTGTTGCAGAATATGCCGGTAAATGCCCGCAACTGGAGCGGGTTTGTGCTTCTTACGCCTAACGTGGTGCAGGACGGCGGCAGCGGCATGGTGAGCTTCCACGGCATTAGCGGCCTGTACAACCAGAACTACGTTGACGGCGCCAATAATAACCAGATGCTGTTCTCAGAAGCGCGCGGACGTGCCAGCGGCGCCCCGTATGTGTACTCGCTCGACTCGATCAAGGAATTTCAGGCTGAAGCTGGCAACTACTCGGCTGAATTCGGCCAGGCGGCGGGCGGACAAGTGAACGCAATCACCAAGAGCGGCTCGAATGCCTTGCACGCCGATCTCTTCTACTCATTGCGTTATCCGGATCTCAACGCGCTCGATCCATACAACAAGTACCAGGCCTTGCATAATAATGGAAACAAGTTCCTGTTGACGCAGCCCATTCATCAACAGCAGTCTTTTGGCGGTTCGATTGGCGGACCGCTCATCAAGAACAAGCTGTTCTACTTCTTTACCTATGACGGGTTCCATCGTGTAGGCCGCGTGCTTTACACCACGACGAGCACCTTTTCGACGACGCCGTCAGGTGTTTACAACGCTGCTACAAATACGAGCCTGATTACTCCTTATCAGTGCCCGACCGCTTCAAATCCCACTTACACGGCTCCGGCAGCTAACCCCACCCAGTACATCTCAGACGCGCAGTGCTCGGCGGGTATCAATTTCTTGATGAATACCGCCAACATTGCTCCGGGACTGGCGCCGCCCTCGCGGTTTGCGAAGCAGAATCTCTTCTTCCCGCGCCTCGACTATCACATCAACGATAAGAACGATGCGTTTGGGGACTTTAACTGGGCGGACTTTGACAGCACCTACGGCTACAGCCCTGCGAACACCTTCTCAAACAGCTCACCTTCAACCAATGCGCCCACGCACTATCACGAGCGCTTCGCGGTTGGTGGCTGGACGATGGTGCTTTCGCCAACCGCTGTAAACAATCTGCATGGGCAGTGGGGACGCGATCTGGAAGTTGCCGGCGCAAATGCTCCGGGACCGAGCATCAACATGGGCGCGTTTACCTTTGGCATGCCCAACGCATTGCCTCGTATTGCCGAGCCCGATGAGCATCGCATACAGATCAGCGACGTGTTTTCAAAGGTCGCCGGCAAGCACACCTTCAAATTCGGCGGAGACTGGAACAATGTTCATGAAATCATGATCAATCTGTTCCAGGGCGGCGGCATCTATGGCTATGGCGATGCCAATAACACTGCCAACTTCCAGGATTGGATTTTGGACGCATTCCAGGGGCAGGCCGGCGATACCGATCCTTACGCCGGTTACCACTACAACTCGTTTGTACAGACAGTAGATGTGGTCAATACCAAGGCCGGAACGCAGGGTAATGACAACTTCTGGATGAACATGTACGACGGCTTCTTTGAAGACACCTGGAAGATCGCTCCGAAGCTCACGTTGAACCTTGGTGGCCGGTACGATGTGCAGATTACGCCTCCGCCGGGGTTGATTAACAACAACTACGCTCCGATATCGACGCAATATACCCAGACCATCAAGAATGTCCTCAACCGGGCTCAACCGCGTTTGGGCTTTTCATGGAATCCGGCGCCGGGCACTGTAGTTCGCGGCGGCTACGGTATCTTCTCGGGTCTGAATCAGGGCAGCACTTACTACGCCATGCGTGTGGAAAACGGCGTTGTTCAAATCAACTACAACTACAGCGGCTGCCTTTCAAGTGTGGGACCGGTGACGGGGGCGAAGTGCGCGACGGTGCCCAGCACCTCCTCGTTCCTCCAGTACCCGAACGTGCCGTTCGTTCCGACTGGGCCATCGATCAGTGGATCACTTCATCCGACGGGGGGTGCCGCTCCCACAGTGAACGGTCCAACCAAAGTTGGTTCGCAGAGCTTCCACGGTCTCGATCCCAACTTTGTTCCGCCGTACTCGCATGAAGCATCGCTTTCGGTTGAACAGGCCCTGCCCGGAAAGCTTTCGCTGACTGTAGGCTACGTTGGCACGCGCGGCATGCGCTTGCCGGTGTTCGTGGATGCGCAGCTGATCGGCCAGAAGCCGAGCGGCGTTCGCAGCTACAACATAATAAGTTCCACTGGCGCAGTGCAGAAGCAGTTGACGGTTCCCGTTTACCTGCCGTCGGACCGGCGCTACGTGGTAACGGGCAAGCTTCAGAACGACTCCTCACAATTAGCCACCTTCAACACCGGCTTCAGCGTTGCAAATACCTGGTACAACTCGATGGCGGTAACGGTTCGCCGCCCATTTGCGAACGGGCTTGAATTCCTGGCCAACTATACCTGGGCACATGCAACGGATACCGGCCAGGTGGGCGGCGCCAACGGCACCTTCTACGGTGGTGATGTGCCGCTGGACCCGAACAACATTAAAGCTGATAACGGACCGTCGGATATCGACATCCGCAACCGCTTTACGTTGACGTTCTACTACAAGCCAAATCTCATGCCGGGCAACAAATTGATGAAGCTGCTCGTGAATGATTTCGCCTTCTCTGGAGACGAGATTGCTTCGGGCGGCCAGCCGATCTTCCTCGGCGTGAGCGGTACCATCTACTCCGGTTCGACCAGCGCATCCAGCTATGCAGATGACAGCGGCATTTATGGTGGCGCCATCAGCTCCGGTTCGGGTGGACCAACGAGCGGCCGTCCGCCGTACATTGGCCGCAACAGCATTTACATGCCTGGCTTCAACAATGTTGATTTCCGCATTACGCGGGATATCCCGATCCACGACAACATTACGTTCCAGATAGTAGGTGAAGCCTTCAATGCGCTGAATCACACCATTGTTACTGGCGTGAACTCAACCTACTCAACCTATACTTCGGCAGCTGCTCCAACGGTTCAAAATCCAAACCCGATTTGCCCACTCCCCGCTTCCGCACCGAGCGGTTCGGCGGTGCAGGGTTGCTTCCAGCCGTATACCGGCACCGGTCTCAACGCCTTCGGCGTAACGAGTGGTACCAACAACGCGCTGTACGGTCCGCGTCAATTGCAGGTTTCAGCGAAGTTGACGTTCTAACGGGCAGCAGCTTCAAAACACATGGCGCGGTAGCTTCGGCTGCCGCGCTTTTCTTTGATCGAGTATTCGTGTGGGGCAGCGCTGTTCGTCCGCGAAGCCGCTCGTGCGCGATACTGTAATGTTGCGCGGTGGCGTGAGTTGAGCGCCTGCGGCGAAGGGCCAACATGAATTCTGAAGTCAGCACTCTGGTCGATCTCGAAACTATTCGCGCGGCGGCGAAACGGATTGCGCATATTGCCGTTCGCACACCGCTGGTGCGTGCGGCATTTCCCGGCTTGTCCGGATACGGCACGGGCAAGGAAATTCGTCTGAAGGCGGAGAGCCTGCAGCCCATTGGTGCATTCAAAATGCGCGGCGCGGCAAATAAGATTCTTCAGCTTTCGCCAGACGAGATCAGGCGCGGAGTCATCACCTATTCCAGCGGCAACCACGCGCAGGCTGTGGCCTATGCGGCGCGTGAGGTGGGAGCAAAGGCCGTCATCATCATGCCGTCGAATGCGCCGGCGATCAAACGCGTTGCAACGCTTTCCTTTGGCGCCGAGGTGGTTGATGTCGGTCCCGCATCGAGCGAGCGTCTTGCCGTAGCCGAAGAACTGGTGCGCGAGCATGGATATGTTGTTGTGCCCCCTTATGACGATGAGCAGATCATTGCCGGCCAGGGCACATGCGGCCTGGAAATCATGGAAGAATGGCCGGACGTGGATCTTGTGCTGACGCCGGTGAGCGGTGGCGGCCTGCTTAGCGGAGTTGCCGCAGCGGTAAAACAATTGCGCCCGCAGACCAAAGTTTTCGGTGTGGAGCCTGAGCTTGCCGGCGATACCGCCGAGAGTTTTCGTGCGGGCACGATTGTTACCTGGGAAGCCGAGCTGACCAGCCGGACCATTGCCGACGGTCTGCGAACGCAAAGTGTTGGGGTGCGCAACTTTATGCACATCCAAACCTTTGTTGATGGCGTAATTACGGTGACTGAAGCGGAGATTCGCGCCGCCATGCGCGCCATTGTTACCGCCACGCACCTTGTGCCCGAACCTAGCGGTGCGGTGCCGGTGGCTGCGTTGCTTTTCCACGGAGCAGAATTACCTGCCTACCGGAAGGCTGCGGCGGTGGTGAGCGGCGGAAATGTTGACCCGGTAATGCTGGCCCAGGTGCTCACAGAGAGCGCAGGAGAGTGAATCATTGACGGAAAATGAAGCAAAGCTCCGCATAGGAGCAATCGTCTTTCCACGAATGGACCAAATGGATGTCACGGGGCCTTTCGAAGTGCTTTCCAGGATCCCCGGCGCAACGTTCAATCTGTGCTGGAAGGAAGTTACGCCGGTGCACGACATGAACGGATTTTCAATTACTCCCGACATGCGTTTCGACGAGGCGCCTGATTTCGATTTGCTCGTAGTGCCCGGTGGATTGGGTCAGGAAGCGCTGATGGACGACGAGATTATCCTGGGCTTTATTCGCAAACATACAATGCGGGGTAGGTTGGTTTTCAGCGTGTGTACTGGAGCGCTGTTGTGCGGTGCGGCCGGCATACTTCGCGGAGTAAAGTCCACGACGCACTGGGCGTCGTTTCATCTTCTGCCGTATTTTGGGGCAATTCCTGTAAACGCCCGCGTGGTTATTGACGGCAAACACATCAGTTCGGCGGGCGTGACTTCGGGTATTGACGGCGCTCTCCGCGTGGCCGCCTTGTTGAGCAGCGACGAAGTGGCTCAGCAGATTCAGCTCGGAATCGAATATGCGCCGGAGCCGTCACTTGCAGGCGGAACGCCTGATTCCGCCTCCGCCGAAGTGCTGGAGGTCGTTCGAAAAACCTATGGGCCGATTTCGGACGCTCGTTTGGTAACAGCAAAACGCTGCGCCGCGCGTCTAGGAATTAAGTGAAATGAGTGGTAATGGAGTCTATGATTTTAGCTGTGATGAAGCCCCATATCCCCGCATCCCGCGCCCTGGCGCTCGTTCTGCTGTGTGCTGCCCTGCCGGCGCTGGCTGACAAGAAACCGCAGCTTGTAAAGCCGATGGCCGGCCCGCGCGCCACAGCGTTGCGCGTTACGTGGCTGTTTGTCACGCCCAGTGCCGATTCGCAAAAGGTGGACCGTGTGCAGCCGGGCCGCGAACTGGTGGTTTCCGATCATAGTGGCGCCTGGATTCGCGTCTACGCCAACACAGATATCGAAGAGGAGCACGAAAGCCGCGATACGCCGGTGATTGGTGGTGACCAGGCCCCGCCGCCGATTTCCGGGTGGATGCAGGCCAAGGGAGTGGTGATTGAAACGACGGCCAACGGCGACCAGATTCTGATGGGCTCGGCCGCAAGTGAAGAAGCTCTGGCCTCAGACCCGCGCGGCCCCATCAACGCGGCCAAGGTGGCGCGCCTGCTCTATCGGCGTGTTGCTGAGATGTATCCCAACTCGCCGCTCGCAGGCGAAGCAGCATGGCGATCCGCAGATATTCAGTGGCAATTGCAAAAGTCCGACTTCTCCACGCTGCGTTCTTCCAAAGAGAAGGATGCTTACATGCGCCAGCAGATGGACGATGACGAAATGAAGAAGGTCATCAAAATGTTCCCCGGCACCCGCTGGGCGGACCTGGCAGCTTTTGAGCTGATCGACAACAAGCTTTGCGGCGACTGGCAGGGACAGACACAGTGTCCTGAAAAGGAGTCGGACATCTACGAAAAGTACGCCCAGGAACATCCTGATGGCCCGCGAACTGCCCAGGCACTTTACCAGGCCATCTACAGGCAGGCGGTTTTGAATGACATGTATATGGCCGATGGCAACGACGGCAAGGCAGCGAAGGCTAAAAACCACGCCAAAGAACTGTATGGGCGCATGAAGGATAAATTTGGCAATTCAGATTATTCCTGGCGGGCGGGCGCTCTAGTGTACAAATTGGATGAAGGCATTCCTGTGTACGGTATCGACCAGAAGTAGTCCGCGGGCCCCCTCCGTGATGCGCGCTCTGGTGAATCGTAATTGTAAGCTGGGGGCTTCTTGAGCACGTATATCGAGTCCATCATCCTGGGGATCGTGGAGGGTCTGACCGAATTCCTCCCGGTCAGTTCTACCGCTCACCTGCGCATAACTGAAGCACTGATGCGGATTCCGCTAGACGACGCGTACTGGAAGATGTACACGATCGTCATCCAGTTTGGCGCGATTCTGGCGCTGATACTGCTTTTTCTGGAGCGCATCATCGAATTCATTCGCAGCTTTCCCGAGGGAGACGACGGCCGGCACACCTGGTCGAATCATCCTGTCACGATTACGCTGACGGCTTTTGTCTGCACATCGGTTCCGGCTCTGTTGCTGCATAAATGGAGCGAGCGGAACCTGGGCAGCTTGACTGCGATGTCGCTGGCGCTGCTGATCGGCGGTGTTGTGATGTGGCTGGTGGACTGGCGGACCAGCCGCTACGAGGCCGATATCAACGATGTTGAGAAGATGAGCCTGGGGCAGGGCATTTGGATTGGCCTTTGCCAGACGCTTTCAGCGGTATTCCCCGGCGTGTCGCGTTCCATGTCTACCATCGCGGCCGGACAGATTGCCGGGTTGAGCCGGCCCGCGGCGCTCGAATTCAGCTTCCTGCTTTCGATTCCGACCATGGTGGCAGCTACTGGCTGGGACTTCATCAAGACAGTGCACGGCCATGCGGGCGCCGGAGCCGCCGCTGAGGTTGCGATGAACGGCGAGCGCTGGATCGTACTTCTGATCGGGTTGGTGGTTTCGTTCGTGGTCGCTTACGGCGTGGTGGAGTGGTTTCTTTACTGGGTGCGCAAGCATGGGTTTGCGATTTTTGCTTTCTATCGCATTGTGCTCGGCAGCGCACTTCTGCTCTGGGGAGCGAAGTTCCTGGGCGCCTGACTTTTCCGCAATTTGAAGCAACCCGCGCAGGGGGTCCACAGCATGGTTCCCCCCGCTTTGTTTGGCAGCAAAGCCGCCTTCATCGACGCCGATAATATAAGCTGCTCCGGGAGTTTATTCCGCCGCTACGACCGGCTTGTTCCGGAATCTGATGCGCGGCGGACCGGGTGCGGAAAAGCCCCGTCATGAAGCCAATTCGCATTGTCCTGACGCCCACGCGAAGCCGCCCAGTGAATCTTTTTCTGGGGCTCGTGGTGCTGCTGGTTTCGCTGCTGCTGTTTCTTGCACTCGCCACGTATCACGCCACCGATCCCTCAATGAACACGGCGGCGGATCAGACGCTTCCACGGATCATTCATAACTGGGTAGGAGTATTCGGCTCTTACATGAGCGATTTGCTCTTGCAGTCGCTGGGCCTGACGGCATTTCTAATCCCCATCTGGTTGGGCGGCATTGGCTGGACCTGGATGCAATCGCGCCCCAGTGGTTCTGTACTACTTCGCTGGACCGGCACACTCCTGTCGCTCGCTTTTGTGCCCGCCGTTTTTGGATTGATGCCATGGCACTGGCGATGGCTGCACGTAGTCCCTGTTGAAGGCGTAGTGGGCCGCTTGATAGCTGGATTGCTCGTCGGTTACCTCAACATTCAGGGCTCCGTGGTGGTTGCGCTGGCCATGGCCGGCGTGGGCCTGTACTTTGCGTCAGCAATGAGCCTTGGAGCGCTGAGGGAAAGCTTTGAGGATCGATGGCTACGGGTACGCAGCTTGTATGAGCGCTGGAAGAATTGGCGCGAAGAGCGGGCCGAGCGTAAAGAAGAGGAACGCTTTGAGCGCGAGGCGCGACTGGGCGAAGAGCGGCTTGCTTCGCAGGGGCTGCATTTTGTTCCGGCTGCCGGGCCACTTGACGACAATATGAGTGCAGAGCCGGACCTGGAAGAAAAGAAGCCCGGAT
>Ga0265314_10000170_pt1 | contig 96635 bp, 73 predicted proteins | sample 4126metaG_FD_203106 | JGI IMG/M metagenome (GOLD analysis project Ga0265314, IMG submission 203106) | Rhizosphere microbial communities from Carex aquatilis grown in University of Washington, Seatle, WA, United States - 4-1-26 metaG | ecosystem: Host-associated > Plants > Roots > Rhizosphere >... | reverse complement strand
AAAGTTACCGACGCAGAGATGAAGCGCGTGAACTTGCAGCGTAACACCTTTCACGGCGATTGGAACTACGTCATCAGGCCTCTTTCCAAGGCCTAAGTTGACACCTTTATTTATTACCGACTCCTAACCTCCTAGCCAAGCTGTGGGCCAGCTAACCAAGCCTCGGGGCGGCTCTCGGTCATGCCTGCCTTGTGACGGCAGCCCTTACCACTTCTTCAGATGACCTACGGACAAGGCGGTGTTCAGCAGGAGGATCAACCCAAAGCCAATCGCGGCGGTTCCTGAAGTCATTTGCTGTGACCAGCTAAGGATCACGCCCGCGACGATGATTAGAAGGGCTAGCGAGTAGAGAACGGGGTGGAACTGGATCGCTGCGGCAGCCGCCTTCGCCCTCAGCGCCTCGTAACTGTTGAGAACGGATCGAATATGCATAAACCCAAAAACCGACATCCGAGGTGAGCTGCAACGAACGCTCATCTCAACACACCAGATGATGCGCTTATTCGCTGCGCTCGTCGATAGGGGGTGAGCATTTAGTCGTGATGCTTACCACGACCATCAGTGCTCGCCAGGGGGGGTGTCATGCTTCGGGTGGTGGAGTCAGCGCCGTTCAGACTCGGGGCTGGCCGGCCGGGCAATCGATTGTTGCTGATCGAATCCGGCGGCTCAGCGATGACCACGAAGCCGCCCCCCCTGATTCACGAGTCTGCCGGCAAATCCGCATTGCGCCCCGAACCATGAGCCGTTCAGCCAATCCCTGTTTTCATTTGATTGAACCGATGCTGATTATTGTTTTATCGATTTGGGCCATTGCTGTTAGCATCCTATCCTGAGCCCCGCGAAAGCTGACTGCCATGAATGAGAAACAACGCTTGATTGGTTCCCTCGCTTATTGGCTGGCCAAGGGGAAACTGGAGGCCGCGTCCGTCTTGCCGGGAATTGAAAAACTTTCGCCCGACGGCCCGCAACCCATCCCAGCTCTCCTTGAAGCGCTCGAGGGCGAAGCCGATGAGGCCTTGGTCTCGCTTGCCGCCCACCTCCGGCAAACTCTTCGAAAAGAGGCGCTGCGCATCCATGTCGCTCGGAATTATAAGCTCCCCATCCCCGAGCCATCCGGCCTGATCGGCCTTTCGCACGAAGCCGTGGAGGGATGGAAGACCGGCCCAGGTTCAACGGCGGCGCTCCAAACCGCCATTCGAATGTCTCAGGACCTGGCGTTCCTGTCCTCCCAGCAGGAGAAAGCGCCGCGTTTGTTTCGTGAAGTTCAGCGACAATCCTCCAAGGCGTTAGGCGAGGCCTGTGCTGCCGCAATGAGTTTGATCGAGCGCCTCCCCAAGCCAATGCTCGACCAACTCGCAAGCTCGTGGTCTGAAGATATGCCCGGCCGCGAGACCGCGTTGGTTCAAATGGAGCAACGACGAATCGGTTTCCTGCGGCATTGGTGGGAGCAGGTGCGCCGCCTCACTGGGCCTCTTCCAAACGGAGGGGGGCTGAGCGAAGACTCGCTTCCCAGCAGGGTCTTAGCCCAGTTCACTGGATCCGGAACGCGAGAGGAAAAAGCATGCCTCCTGGATTTGGCGTGCTCTTGGACGACGCCCGCCGTGGTGCTGGTGCTCGAAGAGATGGGGGTTGAACCTTGGGCTCGTGACCGGGCGATATGGAATCTGACGATCCGCTTCGGTCAGGGTGAATTGGAAAGCTGGGAGGCGTGGCTGCGCTGGCTACGGAATCAGCAAGGCCTATGGCAGTCGGAGCAGGACAGCTTCAGCGCACTTGTTCAGGCCCACCCGAGTGAGTTCTTGCTGATCTTATACTCTCAAACGCCCGACGCGGATCCTAGCGTGCTGGAGGCGCTGGTCAAACGGATCGCGGAAACACGCCCACCCGTCCAACTCACCGAGTTTCTCAATTCCTGGACAACATGGACGACGACCAGCGAGCGCGATGCTTTGTTGGGGTTGGTGGAACCCGACGCTCGAATCAACGTCAACATCCCGGCCGGTATCGCCGAACCAAGTCCAATCCCGATCCAATCGCCCCCGATACCCCCACCCATTGCCGCGCGCGTGCCCAGGCGGCCCGTGCAAGCGCCGGTCCAGCTTGAGGTAGCGGAGGCCGCACCCGCGGTCCCATCGAAACCTTCGGTATGGGAAGCTCATATCCAACCTTTCTTTGTTGAGAATTGGTATATCGTGGCTGGCATTGCCATGGTGATCCTGGGGAGCTCGCTGCTGGCCTATTACACTTGGGACAAACAGTGGCTGGTGCGCTACACGATCATGCCCCTCCTGTTGGCCGGCTTCACCTGGTCGCTCGCTCGTGCGGGTGACTGGATTGAAAAAAAGGGAGCGGAGTTCAAAGCCACAGCCGCGATTCTGCGCGGGGCCGCGATTGGGCTGTTACCCATCAACTTCATGGCGATGGCTTTGCTGTCGGGCGACGACAAAGTGCCCCAAAAGGGCACAGCCCTGCTCCTCATGGCGATCATCTACCTTTCGGTATTCGGTTGGGGCTTAAGAAAGTGGTGCGCCGCCGTTGAGGGGACCTTAGGGAATGTGCTCGGCGGCACGTTGCTTTTCCTCAATGCACTAGTGGGCGTCGGACCGTTAGCCCGCACCATGGCTCACGTGGATGGCCAGGCTCTGCTGGTCGTCTTGGGCGCCGGTTTCTATCTAGGGTTCGCCGCGACGGCCGGGGCGATCATCCATTTTTCACGGCGGATCCTTACCCGGGAAATGGCCGAAGAAAAGCGGGTGCCTTGGTTCGTGTCGAGCGTGCTGATCGTCACGTTTGTGCAGGTGTTTGTGTGGGTGCATGGGTTTATGCGGCACTTGCCCCAGGCCCCCACCTACGCCTTGTTGGTAATCCTCACCGGCTGGCTGATCCTGTATACGGAGCGGCGCGCGCTGGAGTTGAGGGAGAGCCCTCAACTGCACGGCGGGGAATCGTTTCTTGGGTTCGGCGCGATTTTGCTGGGGCTTCTAATGGGCTTCAGCAACCCGACCGTACGCATCCTGGCATTCCTGACCGGAGGCGCGGTTTGGCTATACCAGGGGATTTGGCGAAGGCACGCATTGCACTATTGGATCGCCCTGACGCTTCTGGGCCTGGCTGGGGCATCGGTGGGACTCCTGCCGCAATACCCGGGCCCGTGGCTTCCTGCTTTGGGAGTGGCACTGGCGTTGGCCTACGGCCTGGGTGGTTGGCTGACTCGGAAGGGCAGCCCTGCACTTCAAAACCAATCGATCATTGAAACCCCAGAATCGGACCCGGCAATCGCTTCACCGGTTCATGCCTCCGATTTGGCCGAAGCCTGTCGGGGAATGCAGATGGTGGCATTGGTGCTTACCGCGATGGTCGCCCCTTTAGTCCAGTGGCATTACAGTTCCGAACCGTTGGGCACGGCGGCTTGGCTGGTCTTGACGGCTGGGCTCTTCGGTTGGCGCGCATTCCGGGATGAAGAGGTGCGCTGGCTGCACGCCGCCATGGCGACCCTGGCACTCGCGCTGCCCTACGCCGGTTTTATGGACGTGGCCGGTCGCACGGCCCACAACAACACGATGGTGTTTGGCCTGGCGCTCCTTTCCTGGCTGTGGTTGGGCGCAGCCTGGGTCGTCCGAAAGCCGCTCCTCCTTCAGGCACGATCGACCGTATTGTGGCTTTACGGCATGCTCGCCCTGGCTGCCATGCTTCTGCGAGTGGCCTTGGGAGACACCTCGCCTGAGCCACTCTGGTATCGAGATTACATGGATTTCGGAGGGCCGTTGATGATGATGCTCGCTTTGATACCGGCGACGTATTTCTCCCGTTCGTTGGTGCCTGCGGGAATGGCCGTAGCGATCATGGCCATCCTTTTCCCGGAACTCAAAGCGAACCTGCAGCAGTCATTCCCTTGGCTTGCCTGGGGCACCGGCCTGGGAAGCTCGATTTGCGGTCTGGCACTGGTTTGCCTCTGTTTCGGTCTCCGGCCTTGGGCGTTTCTAAGAGACCTTCCTGAGGGCGACCGATTCATGGGGAGAGAATTGTTCCCTCTCCGGCGCCATGACCACACGCTCTTCACTGGGCCCATCCTCGCGGCAGCGGTGTTCCTGATCGTCAAGGTCGATACCTGGCATCTGGTGGGGAATCTGACGGCCGGTGCAATTCCGTTCAAAACCGCGCTGGCGCTAGGGGTCACCGGTGTGGCATGGACGCTCACGGCGATCTATCTCCGACAGCACTCCGGCGCCGTGGTCGGAGTCCATCTGGGCTGGCTCTGCATGCTGGCCGGGATCACCTTCGGGTACTGGCAGAAATCTGCCGACCCATATTGGACTTGGCCATTCCTCATCACGGGCCTGCTGCTCCAGGGACTTTATTGGTTTTACCGATTTGGGCTTGAACCGGCCCGTCCCTGGGTTCGGGCACTTTTGACCGAGCCAACGCGCCAGGTGTTGCTCGCCGGCAGCGCGGCTTTGGCTCTCGTGTGCATAGTCAACTTGAACGAAGGCGGGTCGCTGGTGAGGATGCAATGGCTCTATGGCTTCCTGGCAGCGCAACTCATTTGGCATGCCTATCGGACTCGGCATTGGGTCTGGGGCACTCTTCTGTTTTTTCAAATCTGGGTTGCACTGCTCGTCGTGACCGCTCCTGGTCCGGGAGCCCTATGGTTTCGCCTTTCAGTGGAACAAAGCCTGAGCCCGACGCTGTGGCTGTTGACGGCCATTCAGATCGTCTTTTTAGCGCTGGAACTCGCGCCGACAGGGCGATCTGAAGGTGCTGAGTTATCCGGAGGCCCCGCGCCCACCGGCTCCGCCGGCTCTGAGAACGGCGCCGCCGGAGGGTTGGTGACATTCGTCGCGCAGGTGCTTGCCCCAGCGTTCGTGCTGGCGACCTGCCTGACGGCCTTCCTCGGGCTCGCCGGTGTGGCGGACGGATTTCACAACCTGAGTTTGTCCGCCTCCCAACAGGTCTTGCTCCTGGGCACGCTTTTGCTCACGACCCGCGCCCACGCCTGCAGCCCGCTGCTGCTGTTGGCGATGATCCTGGGCTACTTGATGATCCAAAGGAGCCAACTCGCGGCGCTTGGCAGCCTGGATAACCAGCTCGAGCTCCTGGCAACGCCCTGGCGGGTAGCGCTGTTGGGCTTGACGATGGTGCTGTTGACTCAGGCGGGCCGCTGGGTGCATCGGCGCAAACCCAGATTGTTGGCAGGTTCGTTCGCATTAGGGGCATTCACTGCTCCGACGTGCGCTTGGCTCTTCTGGCCGGCAGTTTTGCTCTCCGCCACCGCCGCGCTTTACCACACTGTTCATGCGGCTTTGCGCGAGAGCGGGGCCCAGCTTTGGGCACCGTATCTGGGGGCTGCCACCTTTGCCCTGGTTGCCTGGTTCTGGGGGAAAGCCGGCTTCTTTGGGGGAGCCGGTTGCCTACTCGTGCTGGGCAATATTCACCTCGTCCGCGTATTTGGGGGCGATTCCCTACGCGGCCACGGCTTGTCGGAGCTGCACCTCATTTGCCTCGGTCTCGCTCTGGGTCTGCTTCAAGCTTCGGTGCTACGACGAGCGATTCGTTCGGCGTCGGCTGTTTCAGTCATCAATCGAGCGAGCCTCGGGTTGGCCGGTTTGATCTTGGCGCTGCTCTCCGCCAATTATTTTACCGAGCCTGATCTGGCGGCGATCACGCCCACCCGTTTTGTCATCTCCGGCACGCTGGCCTGGTTGGCCGGTTGGTATTTTCGCAGAGCGGCGCGCCATCCAGGCCCTGGCGAGGAAGAGCACTCGGACTTATGCGAGTCGCTGTATCACTTCGGACTGGTGGTGGCGTTCTGGTGCGCAGCCTTGCTGGTGCCCTGGTTCCGCCAACCGCTCTTCGCCTTGATCGCGCTAGGCCTGCCAGTGGCCTATTTCTACGCCCGAGCTGAATTGGGGATGAGGCAAGGCCGCACCGAGGCCCGGCGCTATCGCAATTCGGCCGCGGTGCTCGGATTCGCCATGCTTGGCCTTTATGTGTTCAAGGGAGTCCTGCATGTTGTGCTCTTTCCTGACACGCCAATCAGCACCCAACATTATCATTACAATGCTCCGTTCATCCTGTTGCTGGGAGTTGTTTTGTTGCGCTTGCGTGGATTGGGCGGCACGGGTTGGGTGGCGTTTTACGGCGGCCTGGCTTTGATGACGGGTAGCTATTTCTTGCTGACGGCCCTGCCGGATTTGAGCCCGTTCCACCACCCTATGCCCGCTGCCTGGTGCGCCCTGGGCCTGGGGCATTTTTGGATTCTACTCAGCTATGCGCGATCGCCTCTGCGAACTTCCATCCAGCGTCTGGCGAGCCTGGATGATTCATCGTGGCACTCTTTGCGACGCTCTTGGGGCCGGTGTTTGCTGGCCGCCACCCAGGGCGCGACTCTCTTGGGTCTTCTGGATGCGTCGACCAAGACCACGATGGTAGCCCCGCTTCTGGCCGGCGCCGCCACGATTTTGGTTCATCAGGGAATTCTAAGAAGCTCTCCCAGCTATTTGATCGCAGCCGGCGCCGAATTGGCCGTGGCCTTGCATATGGACTTCTTCCTGCCGAGCTACCTGCCGAAGAACGAGATCATTTGGGTTATCCTGGCGATGTGGCTTGGGTTGTTGATCACGTTCGAATTCCTGTCCAATAAGCTACAGCCCAGAGCCGTCGGAAGGATCGCCGCGGTGTTGGGTGTCTTCGTCTCGGCGCATGTGCTTTATCACCATCCGTGGTCGCCCACGGGGTTGTTAGGTGCGGGGCTGGGAGCGCTCTTGGCGGCGTGGACTCCAACCAACCGAGACGGTTCACCGGTCGAAAAAGCCTTTGGTGCGCTATTGCTGTGCGTTCCCGTGTGGTTGGTCTACTTCAGCCAGGCGCCCTTTGAGGATCAGGGCTTGGCAGGAGGCCTCGAGCCGTGGGCGGTCCTGGCGACCACGGCCACTCTCTTTCTGATGGGTCTGGCTGGCCGCTTATTCCCGGCCTATTGCGCTGCCGCCTACCATTCCAAGCCACGGACGCAGGCCCGTCTCTTTGACCTGACGCTTACTTGCCTGGAATCGGATGGGTCAGGGATCCATGGAGCCACTTTGTGGATAGCGACGGGGATTGTGTGTGCTACGCAGGCGCTGCACTACCAGGCCGCTTTTACACCCCGGGAGTTGGGCCTCCTGGCCGTTTTGGAAGCCGCGTTGGCCGTGGCCTGGTTTTTTCAGGGCAGAGAGCGTCAATCGATGCTGGCCAATTACCTCATGCAACTATGCGCGGCGGGGTGCTTCGCTTCCATTCGCCGACATCTCATGCTGACCACGAGTTGGTGGAATTATGAATACGACGTGTGGGCCAGCCTCGCTTTTTCCTTTGGGCTCGCCGGGGCCAAGCAAGTCCTGGATTTGCAGCCTCGCACCCTCAAGGTGCCACTGCTCACAACGTTGTGCGCATTGCCGGTGATCGCGTTGGTCTGGGTCGTGGTGCATGGCCTGGGAGTCAACTTGGCTTTGATGGTTGTGGGTCTGCACAGCGTGCTTTTTGCCTTTCTAGGGAAAGACCGCCGTGAGTCGCCATATAATATTTTGGCGCTGGCCGGATTCGTCGGATTCATCCTGATGACTTTCTATTCCAAGCTCCACCTGCGGACGGTCCAGGCCTATATCATTCCTGTTGGCCTGGGCGTGCTGGTGCTCCAGGAGCTTTTCAAGAAGCGGATCCGGCCCGGCGCTCAAGACGGGATCCGATTGGTTACCCTGATGGCGATGCTGGGCAGTTCTGCGTATTACGCCCTGGCCGACACCAGCCATGCCATCACCTTCAATCTGACTATGATCGTCCTCTGCTTGATGGCGATGGGGCTAGGCAGCGCGATGCGCATCCGGCTTTACCTGGTCCTCGGATTTGCGGGGCTGATGGTGGACCTGGTATCGCTCCTCTATAAGGTGCTTATTCTTATGGAGCGAAGCGCGCGAATGACCGTCGTGGGCAGCTTAGTCCTGCTGATTGGCGCCGCCCTGGTATTCGGCGCGATCTATTACAAAACCAACAAAGCGCGAATTGACGAATGGATTGGCCAGCGGCGGCTCAAGCTCGCTCAGTGGCAGTAGTCACCATCGCCGAGCTTACAGACCAAGTGCGGCGACCGATATTAGCCGTCAACCTGGAACGGCGTAGTCAAACCAACCTCTTTCGCAGTCCTCGTGTCAGCTACGGCAGTTCCTCAATGGTGATTGCCCGGAAGGAAACCTCCGCCTTGTTTCCGCCGTGGATTTGCAGACCGATGATTCCGTCCTGGCGGATGGACTCGTCGGTTTCGGTGTAGTCCACGGTCTGCTCATGGTTGAGCACGATCTGGATTCGCCGCCCTATGCAGCGCACCTCGTAATAGCTCCAGTCGCCAGGCTTCTCGAGCCGTTTGATTTGTTCGTCCACCGCGTGAGCGAGCACTTTGTTGCGCCGTGATTCATCGTAAAGAGAGCCCGAGAACCCCGCACCGATATCAGCCTGGTAACCACTCATTTCGTTCGGCGGATCTTTCACTCTGACGCTGCGGATTTGCACGCCGCTGTTCACGAAGCCCTCCGTCCCCACCAGCTTATATTCGAGTCGTAGCACGAAATTGGTGTAGCCCTTGACGGTTGCCAGGAACTCGTTGCGCGGATTGCCCTCCAGCGAGCCGCCGACGATCACACCGTCTCGCACGCGCCAGACCTTGGGGTCGCCCTCCCAGCCGTCGAGGGAATGGCCATCAAAGAGCGACCGCGAGGCCCGCCCTGTGGGTATCGTTTTGATGATCTGCGCGGCCTTGTCTCGGACCTCCGGGGTCTGCGTCGTCGCAACGATTCTTTCCAAGGCACCGCGAAGTTCTGGAGGAGCATCGGTCGAGGCCAGCGCCGGCGCGATCTGGACTACAGCCAACGATGCCTCCGCTCGCAGGCCAGGCTCGTCGAGATACGGCAGAAGCAGGCGCAGGCTACCCACGTCTTTCAGCCGGCCCAGAATCGAAATAACCCGTCTCTTGTCCTCAACGGTCTCCAGGCTGCGGTTGGCTCGTTGAAGCCAGGTGACGATGATCGAGTCTGGGCGCTGACCTTGGTCGGCTGCGGTCGCTGCCAAGTCGATCACCGAGGAGAGCGCGTATTTGCGAAGCCGAGGGCTGGGGTTGGTCTCGACCACTCCCAGGGCGTCGTCAATTGGGGTGGGGTCAGGCCATCGCCCAAGATTGCGAACCGCGTTGCTCGCGACGGCCTCGTCAGCGTCGACAAGCGCCTTGCGGATCGCCGGAAGTGCTTCTTTATAGCCGAGCGTGATCAGTATTCTGATCCAGGCATTTCGCTCTGCGGGGCTGGTGGCCTGGTTGAGCTCAGCTAGCACCGTTTTGGCCCCTGAGTCGTCTCCGCTGGTCTTCGCACAAACCGTAGATATCGCGCTCTCGGCCGCTTCTCTCACGCCGTCGCTCCGGGTGGCTTTGGTAAGCGCCATAAGCCTGGGTAGTTCCCTGGGACCAGCTAGGGACTTCAGCGCCGAGAATGCCGCAACGCTCACGCCATCGTCCGGGCCACTCGCTTGTTTCAGAATCTCGCCAGTGGAGTTGGTCGCGTCTCTAGCCTCCAAGAGACGGATCAAATCGACGCGCAAGCCGGGTTGGCTGGCAGAGGCGAGACTTTGGACAATCAAGTCATCCACACTTGCGCCCGGTATCCGCTTGAGCCCATCCGTGGCGATCGATACCTCTTCCGCGCTCCGCTTATCGGCCAGGGCATTGAGCAGTGTTTGGGCGCCCCCTCTCCCTCCGATCCTTCCCAGGGCCCCGAGCGCGGCTCTCCTCACCTCTGGGTCCTGATTAGAGGCCTGGGCCTGGGCCGCTTGAACGGACTGCTGATTATGGCAATCTATCAACGCCCTGAGCAATTGGATCTGTAGTTCCGGTTTTGCTTTCTTCAGTTCGCCGTTCAAAGCCGCAGCCAGGCTGTCATCCGGAATCTCGCGAATGGTAAGGAGAGCCACGTTGCGGATAACAGGCTCATCCGACCTCAGTTGTTGAATCAGAAAGCTGACTCGGCCAGAGTCCCGGGCGAGGATTGCGCCCCGGGTTGCACCCGCGCGGTACACCAACGAAACCCTCGCCTTCCGGACGGCGTCGTAAATCCCAAGAGCTATCTTGGCATGACCTTCCGCCATCTGTTTCTGCGCCGCCAGGAGCAGGGCTGCGGCGGCGTCCTCGCGCACGGCTGCCGAGGCTTGCCCCAGAGCTGGCCTAAGGACCTGGATGGATTCCGTTGTCGAAATGTTCCCCAAGGCCAGCAACGCCTCTTTTTGGACCCCAGAGTTAGGGTCGAAGGCGAGCCGCCGCAACGTTCCGACGGCCTGGCCGTCACGCAGCACTCCCAGGGAGTTGACCACGCCGGCCAGAAGGGGGCCCTTAACCCGGTCGACCGCTTCGCGCAGGGCCTGGACGGCGGCGGGGCCTGAGATTCCTTCGAGTCCCGCCCGTGCGTATGCGCTCAAGTGTTCATCCCCGAGCAACCCAGCCAGCGCTGGGACAGCCTCACTGGTGCCTACCTCGCCCAGTTGCTGGCATGCCCGTGCTTTTTCGAACAAACCGCCATCCGACTTCAGAATCGCGATGAGCGCTTTCGTTTTTTCGGGAGAACCCTCGGCACCGTGTGCGGTCGCGAACAACAGGCTCAAGGCCAGTGCTGCGTACAGAACCTGACGCGAGGCGGCCGCACAGAGCCGCCAGATCGGTTTGGAATCGCCTTGGTTAGACATTGAAACTCCACGGTTCCCGGGTCGCCCGGCGGCGCATCCGGTTGGCTTCGTCGTCCCCCACAAACTCCTCTTTCACCGGATCGAGCTTCAGCTTGCGGCCTAGCTGCCAGGAGAGCTGCGCGGCAAAACAGGCGACATGGGAACGGCGCATGATATTGGCGTGGCAAACCGGTAAGGCGCGGGATTTGACGCAATCGAAAAAGTTCCGTCCATGTCCGGCCGAACTGAGGCCCGTGCCGGCAAAGTTTCTTCCCAGCGTTTTGGCAAGATTTGGAGACAGGGCAATCTCCATGTTATCGCCCGTCTCGACCCAACCCTCGTCACCTTCGTAGCGAACCGGACACGTCCCCGTCGAGGTGCGGTATTGCGGAGAGCGGTCGCCGAAGGCAGTGGGTAGGAAATCACAGATAAGCCGCACGCCGTTGGCATACCGCGCGATTACCGAGGTTGGCGTGGCTTCATATTCGATCGGCGCGCTGTCATCTGCCCCGTTGGCCCATTGGCAGAGGTCCAGTGTGTGAGCGCCCCAATCCAGGAAGTTCCCGCCCGCTTCGAAATCGTGATGCCCTCGCCACTGGCCAGCGACGTAACGGCTGTTGTACGGGCGCCAGGGCGCCGGCCCCAACCACCGATCCCAATCACACTGCTCCTTCCCAGGCTCTGCCTCCGCTGGAAGCCAGTTGTAGTTCTTCTGGGGCACGTAGACCGAGGCGTGGAGCGTGTGCACGCGCCCGAGTTTGCCACTTTGCGCCAAGTGGACCGCGTATTGGAAGTTGCTAATGCTTCTGCGCTGGGTTCCGGCCTGGAAGACCCGTCCGTACCGGTGTATGCCTTCCGCCAGGGCCTGCACTTCACCCATGGTCATACCGCACGGCTTCTCGCTATAGACGTCCTTGCCGGCCTTCGCCGCCAGCAGCGATGCCAAGGCGTGCCAGTGGTCGCCCGTGGCGATCAGGACGGCATCGATGTCCGGCCGCGCAAGCACTTCGAACATGTCGCGATAGATGACACAGTCGCGATTGCCGTAATGGGTGTCGGCGATCTGTTTGACGCGTTCGCGCCGACTGCTCTGCACATCGCAGATCGCCACGAACTGCACGTCCTTCTCCGGGAGCATCACGCTCAAGTCATATTGCCCACGAGGCCCGAGCCCGATGCCTGCCAGCACAATCCTTTCGCTTGGCGCGACTGCACCGTCCCGCCCCAAGACGCGTGCAGGCAGGATCAGCGGGGCGGCCAGACCGGCACCCGCAACCGCGGTTTTCTTGAAGAATTGCCTGCGCGTCAGGTGAGGGATCATTCGGTTATGGTTCATCCAAATCCTCGTCAGTCAAGCGGTGTGGTAGGCAGTTAGAGAAACGAAGCTATCGAACGACGGCATGCCGTGGGGGATCAAGGTCCTCAGCAGGCGATACCGCAGATCATTCAGCCCGGAGATAGGGCGCCCGAGCGCGGCGCAACACGCAAAGGCCGAGACTCGTTTGTATAGCCGAATCTTCAAAGCTCGGTGGCGCGCCGGGTCCTCGAGGCTTCGAGCACGTTGCGCCCAGCCAATCGAGCCGCACAAGCCGCACGCGCCCCATCGCTCGTCCAAAAGAACCCGATTGGCAAACACTTGGGACGGGCCTGGGTGGTGGTGGAGCACGTCGTGAAACGCGATGTAACCTCCCGGCGGGACGAACCGCGAGAAGCCCTCGTAATCCGCTTCGGTCTGGGGGAAGGAATGGTCTCCATCGATCCACAAAAAGCGGATGGGAGCCGTCCACTCACGTGCCAGGTCGGAAGAGAAACGGCGATGCGCGGTCACGGCGTCGTTAACGCCTGCAGCAGTGATGTTTTTGAGGAAATCTCGATAAACCGACTCGTCTGTCCGCAGCCGCTGATCAGCGATCGGCACAACATCGAATGGGTCGCAGGCGTGCATCTTTGGATCGGAAGTGGCTCGCAGTGCCTGTGCCAGCAGGACTGTAGAAAGGCCTTTAAAGGAGCCGATCTCCAAAACCGTACCCCCGGAGTTGGGACAACACGCCAAAAGGGTCAGGATGTAGCTCTCCTTGGAAGTCATAAACCCTTCCACCTTGGAGGCAGCACTTCGGGCCGCCAGCAGGACGGACTGGAACTCCGCCTCGTTCTTGACTCCCCGGGGAGGGATTAGGTTCTGGAAACTATCCACGGTTCTCAGGCTTTACCCATTAACAGAATATCGCCGTTTGGCGGAACGCAGGGGGCCTTGGTCAGGCCCAAGCTGTTATGATTGTGCTCTTTATAGTGGATCCTGTCGATTCCAACGTCTCATCGGAGACGCTGTACCTCGAGTGTGCCTGAGGTTGTGGATGATTCCAATTCTCGTTTTGTGGACCGCGGGCGGTTTCCCCCGCAGGAGGTTGGTGATTCGTTGGGGATCTTGGATAGGTGGCCCGTACTCGTTTCTAATCCTTTGAAAATCAATAGTTTGTGACAAAATTGAGCTGACTAGAACATCCGGAACTCCGCGCCCGCCCGCCAGGATTTGCGCAACCTGTATAACTCTGCTCAGCCGCGTTCTCAAATTCGCGAAACATGAGCCACCTTTTCGGCCAGCCCCCTATGGCACACGGCAAGTTCTTCCAACGTTATCCTAGGGGTCTTTCTCCTTCTCGTTGGGCGGGTTGGATATCTTGGTGAGTGCCGGGATGCACGGGAGTTGTCCAGCATCTAGGCTAATTCCACAAATTCGGACCCCGCATTTAAGGATTGGCAGAGTGGCTGCTGAGGGTCTGATCGATTAGCTTCATGATGACGCTAAAAACATCTTGATTAAGTCCTGGGTTCCTGCACTATAAGAAAACGACTTGCGGCAATTCGAATGAAACTAGCACCCACCAACAATCTTAGGCGTCGACGCCGCCTTGCTGGGTTCTCTCTCGAGGAGCTAGTGATTTCGATGGGGCTCGCGGTCGGAAGTATCACCGCCATCATGGGCGGCTACCGGGTGGCGCTCTACAAGGTCGAGTGGACGAGCATGTCAACGGCAGCCCAGTCTTTAGCCGCTCAGAGGATGGAACAAGTTCGGGCCGCGCGATGGGAACCCCAGGCCGCGACACCGATCGACGAATTGCAGGTTGCGACTTTTCCGGCCTTGACGGGGACTCTGGATGTCCCGCTCGTAGGTTCGAATACCCCGGTTGCGACGGTCACCACCACGATCAACACCATCGCTTCCGATCCGCCTTCGAGGTGGATTCAAGTGGACTGTGTCTGGTCTTGTGGCGGACACGGACCCTTTACGAATAGCGTCACGACACTGCGCACGCCGGATTTATGAACGCGTTAGGGGGCAGGGCTTCGCCAGCGCGTAGCCCCGCACCTGGGACATTCATCGGCCCCATGGGTATGTCTGAGGGAGTTCGCTTGCCTCCATGCCAGATCGCGGATCGCGCCCCATGCTGTGGCTTTCGTCCACATGGTTTCACGTTGGTAGGAGTGCTCATCTCGCTTTCGCTCACGGTGATCGTGTTAGGGGCGATTATTAGCGCTCACCTATTCGGCATGAAGATGTTCCAGTTGGCGGGGACTCGACTGGGGGCTTCTCGGGACAATAGTCGATGCTTCACCCAGTTGACCATCGACGTGCGTGCGGCAAAAATGCTGAAGATTGGGCAGGGTGACTTCGGCAGTTTTACCGAGGTTGGCCCTAACTCTGCGCAGCAAGGGGTTGCCCTCCAGCTCTACCCGTCCTCGTCCACAAACGTCTACATCCGGTACTACTTCGACGCGACCGATAACACGCTCAAGCGATTGGATACCAACAGTGTACTGACGACCATCACGGGCCTCGTTTCGAACTCGAATGTGTTCACGTTGCAGGACAACACCGGTCTGACCCTTTCCAATCGCCAGGACCACAGTATCGTCAGTGTCCGGTTGAATTTTTCCTCGTTCGCGAGCGGCGGTGACGTAATCGGTGGCGTTGGACACTACACGAGCTATGGGGTCCAGACCAAGATCGCAACCCGAGCGGTCGAGTGAACATGAGACTCCAGCCCAGACGCAAATCGATCGATGGCTCCGCGATCCCTCTGGCGTTGATTTTTGCTGTGCTTGGGCTCTTGGTGCTGACGAGTCTTCTGAGTTGGACGACAACCGAGGGCAAAGTGGCCCAGCGGCGAGTTCAGAACCAGAGCTCGACCGCGGCGGCGGAGGCTTCTACTGAGAACGCCATCGGCCGCATGATCCGCGATTTCCAAAACGGGGGTGGCGCGGCGGTCGACAACAGCCTCGACGTCTACCGGGGTCTAATTCCGGTACAGGTCAGTTCGAATTACACATTCAATTCAACCCTTGGCGACGGCCAGCCCTTGTACGTTAGGAAGATGGTGGACTGGGGCTATACCAACCTCCAGTCGGCCTGGCCTGGATTACTGGGGAACATCGCCACCTATCGGGTCTTAACCCAGGCAACGCCTTTGCCTCCAGCAGTTGGCGCCCCATCGGTCGTTGGGCAAGATCTACAGCTTGCTTACATCCCTCTGTTTGCTTTCGGGATCTTTTACTCGGCGGATCTGGAAATTTGTCCTGGGCACAGTTGGTCGATGACAGGCCGAGTGCATAGCAATGGATCCATCTACTTGCAACCCAGCCAGACCACCGTCACTTTCAACGACTACGTGACCTCCGCTCAGCGGGTGTTGCAGCAAGCGAAGCCGGGGGACCCGACCAGCCGCAGCGGCGGCAATACCGTGTTCGGCAAGGGTTTCGTGAACAACGTCAAGTCGATGACCATCCCGATCGGCACCAACAACAGCCCGACCGCTCTCCACGCCCTCATCGAGATCCCTCCGGTGAGCGAATCCACGAACTCCGTTCTCAGCCAACAGCGTTACTACAACAATGCGGATCTGATCATCCTGGTCAGCGACACCACTAACGTGGTCCAGAGTGGCGGGTACAATGGCTTCGGCGTGAGACTTCCATGGTCGAGCGTCACCAATTTCGTCGATACGACCCAGGGGATGTATGACAAGCGCGAAGGCACTTGGGTGTTCCTGACTCAGATCGATCTGCTCAATTTTCAGACGAATTTGGCCACGCTAAACGCCTCCCTTGGGCGTACCCCTCGATCTCTCTATGTAGCGGACTCCCGGTACGCCGGCTCCTACCGGACTGGCATTCGGCTCGTGAACGGCCAGACTCTGCCTGCCACCGGCCTGACAGTAGCCACCTCGAACCCGCTCTATATCCGAGGGAATTACAATGCCCCGGCGGCCGCGTTAGGTACCACCAACACGAGCGGGACCGTGCCAGCCTCCCTGGTGGCCGATGCCGTCACGATCCTCTCACCAAACTGGTCGGACAACTTCAGCTACTACCCTCTGGCTTATCGCAATGCGACCGCGACCACGATCAATGCCGCCCTCCTCACAGGAAACGTCCCCACCGGCGGCGGGTACTACAGCGGCGGTGCCGAGAACGCTATACGCCTGCTGGAGAACTGGGGCGGTGTGACCCTCACCTTCAACGGCTCGCTCGCGATCCTCTTCTACAGCGCCACCGCCACCGGCCCTTGGGGTGCGACCGCTGACGTCTACAATACGGCGACACGCGCGTATAATTTTGACCCGAATTTTCTAATCCAGGCCAAGCTGCCGCCCAACACCCCGCAGCTCCGAACTACCGTCCGCGTGAAGTGGAGCGACACCGTTCCTAGTTCCTAGCCGACGCATGCGTATAGGCTTTTGGATTGTCGCTATCGCCGCCGTGAGCCGGTTGATCGCGGACGAGGTCCGTTTTTTCCCCCAGGCGTTCGACATCCCAGAGCGCGGCAAGGTGACCGCCTATGTGCTGCTTCTGCAGACCAACCGATTTACTTTTCTGCCTCCACCGCAATGGCAGGTGAACTTCGAACCGAAAGAGCGGCGCTCGCTGCTAACGTCACCGGATCTCACCGCAGCGATCACCATCCAGGTGCTGAGCCTGGAGCACCCGCCCAAGGCACCCCTGGAGGCCGAGCCGCTGCGGGCAGAGTTGATGCGCCGCTTCCCCGGCGCCAAAATCCTGCGCGAATCGCGCTGTTACCTGAGCGCCATTCAGGGCTTGGCTTTCGACCTCGAACGAGCCGGAGACAAAGGCGCACGGGTGGTCACGCGACAGGCCTTTGCCCCCTTCTCGGGAGGAATGCTGGAATTCAGCCTCACCGCGCCCCAGAACAAATTTGAGAGCCTCCGACTCGCCTTCAGCAATGTGCTGACTTCCTTTCAGATCGAGGCTTGGGCTGGCTCCGGCAAATAGATTTGCCACTGGCTAGCCCGCAGACCCAATATCGGTGTTGTGTCCACCGTGCCGGTCAACTCGCGCGGGCGTCTTGGTTCCATTGGGGCTAAACACTTGCTAGCCAGTGTTCCCCTTCGTATAACACGGCTTAAGAAGTGGGCCTGAGCATGACGACCGCGTTTCATTTTGGTTTCCCCAAGAAGGGGGACGGCGTCATGGCCATCGCCTTGGGGGCCAGCAGCACCAAAGTAGTGCTGGTTCGGTCCAGCGGCGATAAGCTGAGCGTTGCCAACTACTTGATCCTGGAGGCTCCCGCCTATGAGAAGAGCGTCACGGCCCAGGTCCTGACGCCTCACCTACTCAAACTGAAAGAGGAGATGGGTACTGATACCAGGAGCGTGGTATTGGTCGTAGGCATGGGCAACGCGCTGATTCGGACATTGGAATTGCCCCTGGTGGCCATGACCGCGCTCCCCGCATTCTTGAGGCAAAACTCGCGTCACTACTTCCAGGAAGCCTTCGATGACTACGATTTTGGCTGCTCGATCCGCGCTCCGATCGCCTCAAGCCGTGGAGCTGAGGGCACAGTTATCCCTAAGCGGCAGCGAGTTTTGTTGAGCGGAACCAAGGCCAGCCTGGTGACTGAGTTGGAGGCCTCGGCCAGAGCCGCCGGTTTCGTGCCGACGGCTGTGGTTCTAAGCCAAGTCGGCCTTTTCAACGCCGCTATGCTCTCGGCTCCCGATTTGATGCGGGAGAGTGTTATCGCTTTGGTCGATTTGGGGTTCCACAACTCGACTATCAGTTTTGCCGTAAATGGCGAGTTGGGCCTTTCGCGGGTTGTGCCGATCGGTGGCCATAGCTTCACCACCAGCCTGGCGGCCGCCCTGGGGGTCCCGTACGCCGCCGCGGAGGGGGTCAAGACGGTGATGCCGGACAAAGTCCAGGCAAAGCTCCACGATTACCTGGCCCCGTTGGGCCAGGAGCTGCGAGCCGCAATCGACTTCTTCGAGAGCCAAGAGGAGAAGAAGGTTTCTCAAATTCTCGTTTCTGGAGGCACAGCCCGTTCCGACCTAATTGTCCAAGGGCTACAAACTCAGTTGGGCATCCCGTGCCAGAAGTTGGACACCACCGCTAGCGTCACTCTCGCGTTACCACCGGAAAAGGAAGATTTCTGGGCCAAGGACATGCCCTCCCTAACCGCCGCCATCGGCGCGGCTGCGGCTGCTTTGAAGCCCGAATTGTTGCAGCTCAATGTGCTCGCCGAGAAGCTTGAGGAAGAGCGTCAACGGCGGCGAGACCCGTTCAAACGGGGCGTCCTCGCGGCAGTCGTGATCTACTTGGCGGTGCTGGTTTGGGCGGCCCAGTTGGCTTTGGAAGTCTGGACAACGGGTTCGGAGGTCACCAAATGTCAGGTCGAGCTCGCAGTTAAAGAGCCCTCGATGAAAATGGTTACCGGCATTTCCGAGCGTGCGGGTGTTATCGACGGCAAGCTGCGGCTCCTCGGCTTAATGGCGACCAACCGGTTTCGCTGGGCAAGTCCGCTAAACGCGCTCAAGTTCGCGGTCGTCGATGATATCCAGGTCGTCCACGTGCAGATTCAGGAATCGATTGTCTCCGCCCCGGCTGCCCCTGAAGCTGGGGCGCAGTCAAAGAAAGAGCCGGTGGAGGCGCGCAGCACAGTGAGCATGATCATCCGGGCCAAGAATATGGGAGCTCCCGGGGCTGCGGACAAGTTCATCGAGCGAATCACCTCGCAACCCTATTTCGCCCGCCACCTGATCAAAGACAGCCCCGTGGTGCTTCGCGAGCGCCTCCCGCCCCAAGTGGACCCCCTTAATCCCGCCCGGAGTTTTGTTCTTTTTACAATCGAGTGCTTTTTCTCGGAACGAGCTCTCTGACCTAAGTCCACGTGCGCGCCAGCAAACGAAATCAGCTCATTCTCCTGGCCTTCGCCACCGCCGCGGCAATCGCGCTTACCTATTTCTTTTTGATCCTCCCGCTCCAAGGCAAACTCAAGCATAAGCAACTCGAGCTGGCCACGGCAGAGGAACGCTTGAGATGGAACCGCCGCACCCTCGAGATGAGCGAGAGTTTGAAGGAGGATTTGTCTGAGGCCAGCGCCAAGCTGCAAACCCTCGAAGAGGGCGTGGCTCGTGGCGACGTCTACCGGTGGACACTCAACTCCCTGCTGGGGTTTTCTGACCAGTTTCATCTGGATTTCAACAACATTGACCAACCCGTCATCGGGGACCCCGTCTATCCGCCCAAGCTTCCTTACAAGAGCGGCGTTTTCACTGTCAGCGGCACAGGTACCTATTTTGATTTTTGTGATTTCTTAGTGGAATTCGAAAAGCGTTTTCCCCTGATCTACTGCCAGAGTCTGGAACTTGACCCCGCCCCCTTTGCGGAAGCCGACCCGGAGGTGTCAGGCAAACTCAGCTTCAAGGTCGGGCTTTCGGTGCTTATCAAACCCCGTTCTGGCACTCCTTGAGGCCAGAGCAGTGCGGCAAACTGCTTGATCCGTGTTTTTGGGGCCTGGTCCCATTTATGCCCAGATCTGGCCCAAAGGTGGATAGATTTCGACCAATTCTTCCGTAATATGACGACCACAATAGATCTGAGTCTGTTGTTTGATGAACATCCGGTTAACAATAAGTAACAAATTGATCCCGAGCTGTACTTGGAGCCGGCACCGGGTCCTCACGAGCGGCGCTTAACAAATAGGCACGATGAAAAAAACACTCCTACTCACGGCAGCCTCGGCCTGCGTTCTAGCAACCTCATCCGTTCAGGCTAACTTGCTTATCAACTCGGGCTTCGAAGCAAGCGGAGCTGGCCTCATCCAAAACACGCCCGGCACTGGTATCGGGTGGTATAACATCCTCTACCCCACCTTCAGCAACGCGACGGTCGACACCATTGGTGATTCCCACTCCGGAAGCAATGCTGCGGCTCTCACGCCGTTGTCGCTGGGTCCAATTTCCATAGCCGGCAGCCTCTATCAGGATGTCGTTCTTGCGCCCAACGTGACGGCGACCATTGACTTTTGGGCTAAAACGAGCGGCCCGGGAGACCTGAACGTGAGTCTCAACGACGTCAAGGTGCCCCTACTGAGCATCGCCTCGTCCACGGGCTACACAGAGTATACCTATACGGTGACTCCCACCTCAGCGACGGGGTCCCTCTTTTTTTCTTGGGATAGCAATTCCGCCGGTAGCGGAACCATGTTCCTTGATGATGTGACTCTCTCGCAAACCCCAGTTCCCGAGCCCTCAACAGTGATTGCCGGCGCGTTGCTGCTCCTGCCATTTGGCCTCAGCACACTCCGGCGGGTACGCAATCGCCTTGCGGCCTAATTTCCCTCCTCCATCGGTTCCTGATCCATCAGGCCGGTCGCAAGACCGGCCTGATTTTTCTTTCGTTGGGCCTGCCAATGCTCAGCTCAAAGACTCGGGCTAGTTCGAGATTGTGGGCCGCACTAGCCAGGGACTGAAGCCGCAAAGGTTTCGGTCTTGAACCTGTGGTCCGTAGCCTCGGGCGGTTACTACCTGGTTACCTGGACTTGGCGCTCGAGCGCGGTCGATCGATCATTCTTCCCGGTTTCGCCAACACTGAGGTCCCCTGAGGTTGCACCGGAACTCTCCGAGTTCCGCTCGAATCGGTGATGATCTTGAGCAGTTGAGCTGCCGTGAACGGCTTTTGGAGGAACGCGGTGACAGCCAGCCCATCAAATCCTGCGGCGAGCGCCGCGTCTAAGTTCGCACTGGCAATCACGACGGGGATATCGCGGTCCAGCTTTCGGATCGCTCGCACCAACTCCACGCCGCTCGAACCGGGAATCTGAAGATCGGTGATGACCATGGTGAGAGTGCGGCGATGCTCATTGAACATCGCCAGGGCTTCAACCCCGTCATTAGCAGTGATCAATCGGTAACCACACGCGAGGAGCAGCATGCCGACGATCCTCTTCACGCTCGGTTCATCCTCAACCATCAGGACGAACTGTTCGTAAACTTGAGAAGCTGGATTGGATTTAGTCATACGATTGTGCACCTAAGCGCCAGACGTGGCGTTTGTGCGGACGACGGCAATGGCCGAAATGGAGCAACCCGATTGCATCGGAGTCGTCCGAGGGTCCCCCAAGCACCCGGCGTGCCAGTGTCATCATTGCGCTGGATGCACACCGGTTGGCCTGCTAATCGACGGGGTTTTTGCCTAAGCACCGGTGATTACCCGGAATTCCCCAGCTAAAACGGACCATGGAGGGGTCTGTTTGTGGACCACTCAATTGGGAGCCTTTCTCACGCCCGTGATATCACTTGATGCTCTTCTCCGATCACGCCAGACTCGATTGGATGATAGCAAGGTTTTCGGGTTCAGCCGGCTAAAGCGACCTCGATGCGCTCTCTGTTGGATAAGGTGGGTTCCTCGCCAGCCGCCACACGGGCGATGCCTTTCGTCGTATTCGTGGCCCTGACGGCACTGCAAGGACGGCTCGGCGCCTCGTCTGCCTTTTGGGTTTATGGCTGCAAGACGCTGGTTGGTCTGGCGCTGGTTCTTTGGATGTATTCCCGTGTGCCCGAGATGCGCTGGGCTGTAAGCCCGCAAGCGATTGGGGCCGGCATTCTCGTCCTGGCGATTTGGGTCGGGCTCGACCCTTATTATCCTCAATACCCGTCCGGGACGGAGGCCTGGAATCCCCACCGCCAGTTCCCCGGCTCTCCAGCCCTCGCCTGGGGCTTCGTCGTCCTCAGGCTGGTCGGTTCGACCCTCATTGTTCCCCCGCTTGAAGAGGTCTTCTTCCGCTCCTTCCTTTACCGCTATCTGATTCAACCGGACTTTTTAGCCGTTCCCTTGCGGACCTTCTCCTGGACGGCGCTCCTGTTCACTTGCGGCATCTTCGCGGCCGAGCATTCTCAATGGCTGGCTGGGCTGTTCTGCGGTTTGATCTATCAGGGACTGGTGCTCCGAAAGGGCCGGCTCGGCGATGCGATTACGGCACATGCGATTACCAACTTCCTCCTAGCGCTCTGGGTGATCTACCGGGGGGCTTGGCAGTTTTGGTAAGCCGAGCAGATCCTATTCCAGCCGAGTCGCTTATCTCCGATGCTCGGATCCGACTCTAGAGCGTCTTCGGTATTCCTCTGGGCACTCTCGCCCTAGCGCGCGACCGGTGTGTCCATGCTTCCCTTCTGGGCGAGCAGCGCCAGCTAAGGTTCTTTCCTATTTCGCCGATAAGAGCTTAAGCGGCTGGGCGACAATCCGGCCACACGGTCTTTGCCCTGAATGCCGGCTGGTGCGCGCGCGCGAGTGTCGCGACGCAAAACCGAACAGGCGCCAGTTGCGCTCTGCATTCGTGAAGGGCGCGCCGACATCTCGCCCGCAGCGCGTGCGCACTGCAAATAAGTTATGAATCACCCAGACCGGTTGTCGGGACTTATCGACTCCTTAGCCGCCGAACTCGGCAGCGCCCAAGCAGGATCGGACCGCGGGCAATTCCCTATCCTGGACCTGCTGGGCAACATTCGCGAGGAGGCTGCTGAACGTCCGGAGCTAGCCCAAACCCACAACAGTTGCGCGGAGGCATGGCAGCGAATGGTCGGTGTGGTTGAGTCGGGCAAGCCCTTTTCGGCATCCGATTTGGCCTGGCTGAACGAGCTCCTGGCGAGCCTGAAACCGAATGCTGCACCTCTGGAACCCGCTGCGTTGACTGCGTCTCCGTCAAGTGCGCCTTCCCTCCCGCCCCAGACTCCTCCTGCTGAGGAACAGGAACAGCCCCTGCTAGTGAACGTGGCGGAGGATGGCGACCTGCTGCGGGAGTTCATCGCCGAATCCAGGGAACACCTTGATAACATTGAGCAAGGAGTGCTGGTGCTCGAAACCCAGCCGCTGGACAAGGAAACTCTCAACACAGTCTTTCGAGCATTCCATACCTTCAAGGGGGGCGCAGGCTTTCTGAACTTGATGCCCATCAACCGGCTGGCGCATGTGCTGGAGTCTCTGCTGGACCTCGCCCGCCAAGGCCGATTGGTCATCGACGCTCCCGTTATTGAATTGATCCTCTCAGGTCGGGACGTTCTGAAGAAGTTCCTGGATGAAATCGACGGCCAAGTGGGCGGCTCTTGCCCGTCGGTGCCAATCTTCATACCGACCTCTTCCCTCAAGCAGAGCGTTCAAGCAGTTATTAATCGTGTTAACTCAGGGTTGCCTGGCTCAGTTGAGCCGAGCCCCTGCCATGGCGATTCGCAAGTCGGGACTTCCGCTCAAGCTGCGCTAATTGTTTCCCCGTGCGCCGAGGCCCCTCCCGAGGCGGAAACGACGCCCTCCTCCGTGCCAAACCCGATTCCAGCCACGCTGGCGGCCGAACAAGAACCGGCCCCAACCCAATCCGGTGAGCACAGCTCGATGGTCAAGATAGACACCGGGAAGCTCGACGGTTTGCTCGATTTGGTTGGCGAGATGGTCATCGCTCAGTCCCTGGTGGCTCAAGATGTTGACCAATTGACCCAGGTTGATCCGCGCTTTGCACGCAATCTGACCCAGCTTGGGCGCATTACCAAGGACCTCCAGCGGGTGAGCATGTCCTTGCGCATGGTGCCCATCCGGGGCGTGTTCCAAAAAATGACCCGCGTCGTCCGAGACATCTGTGCCAAACAGGGGAAGAAAGTCCAATTGCTTACCAGCGGCGAGGATACGGAGTTGGACCGCCGGGTGGTGGAGGAGCTCAACGATCCGCTGCTCCATATGATCCGCAACTCGATGGACCACGGAATCGAAGCGCCGGAGAAGCGAGTGGCAAGTGGCAAGCAGCCCATTGGGGCACTTCATCTGCGGGCCTATCACCAGGGCGGCAATATCGTCGTCGAGATCGAGGATGATGGAGCCGGGTTGAACAAGGAACGGATCCTGGCCAAGGCCATCGAGCGGGGACTAACTACCGCCTCGGCTTCGCACACCGAGGATGAAATCTCGGCCTTTATATTCATGCCTGGGTTTTCCACCGCGGAGGTCGTGACTGATCTTTCGGGACGAGGCGTAGGTCTGGACGTGGTGCGCCGCAACATCGAGCGCTTGCGCGGGCGCGTGGATATTTCCTCGACCCAAGGCAAAGGCACGCGCTTCAAGATCACGCTGCCCTTGACGCTGGCGATTATCGACGCGCTCATCGTCAAGATTGGCGCCGAACGCTATATCATCCCGACGCTCTCGGTGCGCGAATCCTTCCGGCCTCAGCCGGGCATGATTTCGCGTGTTCAGGGCCGGGCCGAGGTTGTCAATGTGCGAGGGCGGCTTATCCCCTTGCTACGGTTGCGCGAGCTATTCGGGATCAAGGCCGATTCAGACGATTCCACGCAGGGGATCGTGGTGGTTGCCCAGTCGGGGACCAGTATCCGCTGTCTGCTCGTCGACGGCTTGCTTCACAAACAGGAAGTCGTGATCAAGAATCTGAACGACATGATGGTCCACAAGCACGCGGCGTTGGCCGGAGCAGCAATCCTCGGGGATGGCCGGGTCGGACTGATCCTGGATGTGAACGCGCTCGTGCACTTAAGCGACCCGAGTTTTTCGAAGGCGGCGTGACTGGCCAGCCATGGCCAGGTTCCTTAAGCGCAGCCAGAGGCATCGAGCATGGCCTGGACCACAAGGTCCACGGTGATGCTGTGCATACACCGGAAGTCGATCGGGCATTCGCGCAGGAAACAAGGGGCGCAGGCTGCTTGGCCGCGCAAGAGCCGGTGCCGCGGATCCCGAGGCAGGCCCGGACCGGTCAGCTCGGGGGACGTGCTGCCGAAAGGAACCACCACCGGCGTCCCCACGGCTGCGGCCAGGTGCATCGGACCGGTATCGTTGGTCAGCACTGCCTGGCAAGCCTTGAGTCCGGCACAGAGCTCGCGCAGCGTGGTTTTCCCCGCGAGATTCCAGATGGCTCCTTGCGTCCCACCGCGGGAGCCCTCCGCCGATTGCCGTATCTTCGTCTCCAGTTGCAGCGCCAAGCCTTGGTCACTCCCGAAGATGACGAAATCGCAGCGGGCACGCCGATGCAGTTCAGTCGCCGCCGAGGCAAAACGCTCTACCGGCCATCGCTTCGCGGGACCGTACTCGGCACCTGGATTCAGACCGAACAAAGGCGGGCCAGCGTTGGATTCCGACGTCCGCCCTAGTCGCAGCGCCATCGCGGCGGTTTCGGCGCCGCTCACCTCGATTCGAGGGCGCACGGGCGCCGGGTTGGCCCCAACCGCAGCCACGAGGTGCAGGTAATGGTGGAGATGATGGGCCTCCTCCTCGAGCACCGGCAATAGCGGTTGCGAGCCAGAGCCCGCTACAGCCTGCCTCACGCCGGCCACGGTTTGTTTGCGCATCGCCACTTGACCTTGCCGTGGCTCGACCACGTGCGAGAGCAGCCCTTGGCGCCAGTTCCCTCGCAAACCGACGCGTACCGGGACGTTCCCCAGCCAGAGCTCCAACGCAGCCCGCGATGAATTGGGGAAGATAATACCCAGATCGAAGCGTTGTTGGCGGAGTTGCCGGGCCACCGTCCAAAGTGACGTGTCGCTGGAGGTCTCAATGGTCGAGTCCACCGCGGGATGGCCGGACCATAGCTCGGTCAGTTTACGCGGACTCAACAGGCAAATATGCGCCGAGGGCAGAGCCTCACGCAATCGACACAGGGCTGGGGTGGTCATGATGGCGTCTCCCAGCCAATTCACCCCCCGCACCACAATACGGCGGGCACGCCCAGCCTCGGACTGGAGAGGAGTGTTCAGGGAGATCGAGGCGCTGCTTGTGATTCCGGCAAAGCCGCCCCCGTGCTGGCTTGCGGCTTGGCCCATTTCCACCGGTTGTGAACCCAGAACCAGTTTGCGGGATCTCGGCGCACGGCGGTCTCGAATGCACGATTCACGTCCAGAGCGATCTCCTCGACCGGCCGAGGCCGACCGTCCTCGCGGGTCGGGATCTCCTCTCCGACTTCGATTCGCCAGCGTCCGAGGGCAATCCGGTAGCAGACGGCCGGAAAGAGCGGGCAATGGTAACGCAGGGCGAACACCGCGGGGGCGGCCGAGGTGCTGCAGGCGTGTCCTAGAAAAGGCAAACGTAATCCCTTGTCCCCGGCATGCTGGTCCGCCAAGAACCCCACCAGCATCCGTTTTTGGTTCATGGCCTCCCTTAGCGCCGAAGCCTCCGTGCGCCGCTCGAAATAAAGGCAGCCGGATTGGGCGCGTAGTCCTTGGAGGATACGATCGAGCGATGGCTGTCTCAAGGAACGGTAGGTGGTTGCAAATTGGACGCCGGGAACGAAGTGGTTAGCGTGAGCATACAGCTCGAAATTCCCGAAATGGCCGATGGCGAGCACGCGGCATTGCGGCCCGGAAGGGTTATCGAGGCCCAACCGTTCCGCCCCGCTCACCGACAGCACGCGCTCAAGCTCCGCGGGCGTGATTTTCGCCGTACGCACCGCGCAGGAAAAATTCTCGCCAATCCTCCGAAAATTCTCCGCAGCCAGCGCATGGATCTCCCTTCGGGGTAATTCTTGACCAAAGCAGCGGTTGAGATTCTTGAGCGCCATCCGCCGATGCCGGCCGTCCAGGAGATAAACCAGCGCTCCACCCCAACGACCCAGGCGCGCCACGACCGCTAAAGGCAACGCTTGAATCACGAAGATCAGGGCCCGGGCGATGAACTCCAAGATGACGTCCATGGTTCAACGGAAACAAATCTGCTTCACCAATTCCTGAAAGTCTTTCGCACCGCGCATGATCCGGATCTCGACGCGCATAAAGTATATCGGCAGATCCCTCCGGTCCAGCTTGGGAAAGCGGACGGCATCCTTCTGCGTGGTGATGATCATCGCGGCTTGCCGTTTCTTACCACGGTTAATGGCGTTCAAAACCTCCTGCTGCGTGAAGCGGTGGTGGTCGGCGAACCGTTTGCAGTAGACCAGTTCCCCGCCCAGGCCTTCGAGGCTGTTTTCGAAACTCTCAGGCTGAGCGATGCCGCTGAGGGTAGCGACCAGCTTGTCTTTCACTAGCTCCAGCCCGTGCTGCTCGCCGGTAAATACATCCTCAAAATACAGCGGGTGGTGAACACACTCGATGATGCTGGCCTGGGAGTTGTGTTTGACAATCTCCGCTCTCAGAGCGGTGGTGTCGCCGTTGCTCTTAGTAATGAAAATCGTGCTGGCACGGGCCAGGTGCGAGAGCGGTTCTCTGAGCGAGCCACGAGGCACCATATGGTGGTTGCCAAATGGCTGCTGACAGTCAATCAACACCACGTCGTGACGGCGGCCCAGCAAACGCCAATATTGGAAGCCGTCGTCCAACAGCAGCGTGTCGCAACCGAAACGTTCGATCGCGTACAGGCCGCTCTTAACCCGGTCCTTATCCACCAAGACCACCACGTCCTTGAGATTCGAGGCCAGCATGTAAGGCTCGTCACCCGCCGTTTCCGAATCGAGCAACAGGGATCGGCCGTCAGACACAACCCGTGGCGGGGTTGTGTCGTCGCGGAAGAGAAGTTTGCGAATCACCCGCTGACCGATCGGCGGGGGCTTGGATCGGTAGCCTCGGGAGAGGATGGCAACGTTCCGACCCTGGTCTCGCAGTTCGCGTGCGAATTTTTCGACCACCGGCGTCTTGCCTGTGCCACCCCAGGTAAGGTTGCCAATGGCGATGACCTGCACCCCGAGCGTGGAATCGCGGATGATCCGCGCGTCGTACAGGAAGCGCAACGCCTTAACACCCGCCAGGTAGACCTTCGAGAGAGCGAAAAGAACGCCACGCATCGTGGCGGCACGCTTCCCCCTGCGCTGTCCAAAAATGACCTCCAGCACAAAGGTCTGGGTCTCTTCGGTCCATGCTTGGATCGTCTCACGCATTACCTGCCACTCTGCCAAGGCGGGAGGAGCAGGGCAAGGCGTCAACACGGTGGCGCCTGTCGAAGACCGAGAGACCCGGCTTGCGGCGAGGCCGGGGGGCGGTTGGAGGTTCGGCACCTCAACCACGCGGAAGGCAATTGCATCTCAGATTCTGCAGATCCGTGTCGAGGGTGTCTCTGGGACGCTCTGGCGGAAAATGATGAGGAGGGATGATCGTCATCCCTCCTGCTCGGACCGGTTGGTCAATCGGGCGCCGATTATTTGTCATTCGGTCGTGCCGGAGGTGGCGTCGTCGTGCGTCCGGAGGTGTCAGGAGGAGTTGTGGTGCTTTGCCAAAACGGCTCCGCACCCCAGCTCGGGCTATTCACGGACGGCCAGTGCTTGTGATCGAATCCCTCCGCGGCCTCAACCTTCGCCTTGTCTGCGTTAAGGATCAGATGCTTTTCGTCTGCGCTCGTCGTCAAGGCGGTCAGTGGGAACGCGAGTAGTTTCTCATTGATCCCCAGGAGCGCTTTAGGCGAGGTGCTCATGACCACGTACGACACCTTCTCGTTCTTAAGGTCGAACACCACATCCTTCACGTGCCCTAGCTGATCACCAATTTGGTTGCGTACTTCCATCCCGATGATGCCGCTGGCCTTGTTGCACCTGGCTGGCATCTCGTCCATTGTTTTGGAAGTCTCGGTGATCGAGGTGCTGGGTTGCGGATCTGTGGACCGCTGCTGCTCGTCTCCCGCCAGCTTGTTGGTCAGTAGGAGGGACAGCGCCGAAGCGGTCAGAGCCGCGATTTTTTTGCTTGTGCTTTTCATACAACTTCCCTTTTCTCTTTATAACCGTGTTTTGCGTTATGACAATTGGAGTTTGGTCACTTCCGAGTGACTCGTTACTCCGTCCGGCGACACTCATCGCCGGCCACGCAAGCATCATTAAGCAAGCACGGTGCCATAGAGCCTCTCCCCTTCGTGCCTGACGGATTCGAGTTACCCCTTTCGTTGCAATTCGCAACCCCCCTGAGTGAACCGGCCGCTCCCTTGCGGCACCACGAAAATCGGCTCGCTCGCGGCCTCGTTTGGCTCGCTCTCGGTTTGCTCTTGCTCTGGCCCAGTTCGCCGCCCCACAGGGCTATGGGGCTCACTCTGGCGGACCTCCGGGATGATCCTGATCTCACGCCAGAGCGATTCATGCGGTATTTTGCGGACTTTAAATTCGAGTTGGGCAGAGACGTTCGCGACCCGGAGACGTTCCTGGCTCGGCGTGCCGGCGACTGCGATGACTTTGCTACGCTCGCCGCCAGGCTGCTTCGCGAGAAGGGTTATACCACGAAACTCGTAGTGGTCTTCATGCCCAAGGATGTGCACGTGGTTTGTTACGTTTCGGAAGCCAGAGGTTACTTGGATTTCAACTGCCGCAAAAACGCTAAGCCCTTGGTGTTTTGCGACTCAGGACTCGCGACGATTGCCACCTGCGTCTCCGACTCCTTCCGCACGCGCTGGCGCACGGTGTCTGAGTTTGTCTACGATAAAGGCGCCAGGCACTTTGTCTCGACCGAGTTTCGATAGGCGAGCCTTCGCTCGTGGTCGTGCAGTTTGCATGCGATTCGACAAGCGAGAGATCTGAGTTTTTTGGAGGGTCGGATTTCCCGGCATTGGCTGTGTTTTGCATTCCGGCCCCAGCACGCTCCGTGCGTTTTGCCGCTGAACCCCTGTGAGGACGCGTGTTCAGGCCTCGAAAATGGTTTCGGCGACGAGACCATAATAGTTCGTTTTCTGCTACTCCTTGGCCGGACTAGCAGGGCGGAGTCGCGATCAGTCGCGACGTCTTCATCCTGGTACTGGCGATGCTTACAAGTCCCTGCGCGCAACACTCATGAAAACATTTTTCCCCCAAAGCGGCTCGGAAGCAGAGTGGAACGCCGCATACTATCGGCTCGAGGACTATCTTCGCGCCTTGCATGTCACCAACAAGGTACATCAAAGTCAGATTATCCTGGAATTAGTCCGAAGAGCCTCGAAACGCCACCAACTGGCTCCCGAGGAGAATCCCACCGGCTTGATCATCCAGGAAGCCCAGGACGCGATGGCGGAATGGTTCGCCCCGATCTTGCAGTGCCATGACCGCTTCCGCGTGGTGGGCCTCGTTTCCCTTTTTGCCACTGAGTCACCAGAAAAATGGCCGGCCGTTTTTTTGTCGGACGAGGTCCCCAGTGAGTTCCAAAAAGCACTCCGGGACAACGAAGTCCGCGCGGGACCGGAACTCCAGGTTTCCCGGATGGTGCCCCGGCCGCTGGATGTCAGCCCCGTCGTTGAAGTGATTTTCCAGGACGGCTGGGAGAAACTCGAAGCAGGCACAGCCGTGCTCGCATTTGCTGCTTTTGGAGCCTTGGCCACGCTGTTTTTCCTGTTCGCTCGGTGAATTCCAGCCGGAAACCCAGAATTCAAAACCGATGCATGGCCGTATCTCTGGACGATTGGTCCAAATCTTCCCTGCTGGGCTCGCCCGAGGCACTGCTGATTTTTGATCCGCCATTCTGCATCGCGGCTCTACCCGAATGATTTCCCTGAGTGAGATTACCCCTCGGTTGGTGACTCGGCGTCGCCTCTTGGTTGCGGGTTGCACCGTGGGGCTCACGGCTCTGGCCGTGGTTCCGATGGTTCACCTATTGACAAGTGAGGGCTGGCAGCCGTTGACGATCGCACTTCTCAGTCTCTTTATTCTCCTCATGTTGCCGGTGGCATTTGGTTTCACCCTTTCTTTCACTGGCTTCTGCCTGCTTCGGGGACAAGGGGATCCCTTCCGCATCAACAACACTCTGCCCCTAATTGCCCCATCCGGAGGCCCAAGGCCGGCGACGGCTATCGTCATGCCCATCTACAACGAGGACGTGAGCCGAGTCTTCCAAGGGCTGCAGGTCATGATTGATTCGTTGGCGGAGACGGGTAGGGGAGAGGACTTCGATTTCTTTGTTCTGAGCGACACCGACGATCCGAGCACCTGGGTGGCCGAAGAGAAGGCTTGGTTGGAACTGTGCAAACGGCTGCAGGGGTTTGGGCGCATTTTTTACCGGAAGCGGCGGATCAGCCTTCACCATAAGAGCGGCAACATTGCCGACTTCTGCCGTCGGTGGGGTGCCAAGTACCGCTACATGATCGTACTGGACGCGGACAGCCTCGTGATCGGCTCCACCTTGACTCGCTTGGTGGCGTTGATGGAGCACAACAGCAAGGCCGGGATTATTCAGACCAGTCCTCGGCCCATTCTGGGAAAGAGCTTGTTTCAGCGAATCCTTCAATTCTCCGCCCATCTCTATGGTCCCATCTTCATGGCGGGAGCGAATTTCTGGCAGTTGGGCAGCGGCAGCTTCTGGGGGCATAACGCAATTCTGCGCCTCGCGCCGTTCATGCGGCACTGCGCGATGCCCGAGCTGCCTAAGACTAGCCCGTTGGGCACGCGTATTCTTAGCCATGACACCATCGAGGCAGCGTTTATGCGCCGGGCGGGGTACGGAGTCTGGTTTGCCTACGACCTGGGCGGCAGCTACGAGGAATCGCCGCCGGATCTGCTCTCCTCGCTGCAACGCGATCGCCGATGGTGTTTTGGCAACCTTCAGCACATCTGGTTCCTATTTGCCCGCCGCATCCGAACCGCGAACCGCGTTCACATTCTCAACGGCATCCTGGCCTACGCCAGCTCGCCCCTCTGGCTCCTGTTCCTCCTGTTGAGCACCCTGGCGATGGTCAACGCCGACCCTGCCAAGCACGTTCAATCGTCAGTCGCCCTCGCCCATCTGCTGATCGAGAGCAAGCTCCTCTTTGCATACGTTATGGGTCTGCTCTTGGTCCCCAAGTTTTTGGCAGCCGGGCTGGCCATCCGATCGCCAGAACAACGCCGCAGCTTTGGGGGAATCCGTGGCCTCGTGGTGAGCCTGCCGGCCGAGATCCTTTTTTCGATGCTCCAGGCCCCAATCCTCATGCTCTTCTACACCCGTTTTGTTTTGGGCTGTCTCACAGGCACTCGAGTGGCCTGGGTGCCCCAGAAGCGCAAAGGGGAAGATTTGCCCGCGTGGCGTGACCTTTTCCGCGCGCACCTTGGCGACACGATCTTCGTTCTAGCGTGGGCCGTTGCCTTGGCGTTCCTGAAGCCATCCTTCCTGCCCTGGATGGTGATGGTCTTGCTGGGGCCCGCGATCTCGATCCTCTTCTCTCGCTTCACGGCGTCGGAGAACTGGGGGCTGAAGGCACGGCGAAAAGGAGTCTTCATAATTCCTGAGGAGGTCGCTCCTCCCGTGGAGATTGAGCGACTCGAGGAGGCCTTCTGCGCTCCCGACAGCGCGTTTTTCGCCGCGCCCGAGTACGCCCCCAACTACGGCTTGCTCCAGGCGATCCTTGACCCTTACGTCAACGCGATTCACGTCTCCATGCTTCGGCACCGCCCGCGAGTTAGCATCCGGACCCGCGACTACATGCAGGGCCTCACCGAGCGCCTGTTGCTCGATGGCCCTTTTGGCCTCAGTCCACGCGAAAAACGGATCCTTTTATGGGATGCGGAAGCAATGGAAGTAGCCCATCACCAGCTTTGGAGCCGGCCAGCCTCGCAGCTACACGACTGGTGGCAGGCCGCCTTCCGCCACTACAACGAGGCGTCAGAACTTAGTGTGCGAAGAACCGTCAGCCAGGTTTAATCGCCGGTTCGGAATCGTTCGCCGAGCGAACAGACCTGTGCATGCAAATCGCGCCCTAGCTCTTTGCGATCTTCTCCCGGCCGCATCGGGGGCCCAAAGGCGGTCCGGGACTGGATGGTGGACTTGGAGAGCAGGTTAAGAAAATGTGGCGCGAATGTCATGTCCCCCCAATAGCAAACCTCCTCGCCCGCCGACCCGTCGTTCAACCTATAACCGAGCCAGGCCGGGGTGACAGGCCGTCTTTGCTCGACTGCTGGATTCTGCAACCTCTCTGTGAAGGCAAGCTATGTCCTTACAACAAAGATGGATCACCAACCCCAAACGCACTGCAAAACATCGAAGCCTAGCGTCTCTTGGATGAAACCGATTTACCTGCTATACTTGGCGCCATGCATCACAAAATGCATGACGAGATCAGCCTCGAGATGGGCCGGCGGGTCGCCGCTCGCCTCCGAGAACGACCGGACCTCATCCAGGTTGCCCGGCTGAATCTTGCCCGTTGGCTGCGCGGGAACGCGCAAGCACCGTCCCTAGTTCGATGCTATCAGGAGTGGCAGGCTGCACTTGATCGTCCGATTGATGACGTTTGTCGCATCCTCGAGGGAGTAAGTGAGGAGAACCAGCGGCTTCGCCAGAATTCTCCGTTCGCCGGCATACTACCTCCGGATGAAGTATGGTCCATCAAGACGGAGATCCGCCAACGCCATGTTAAGAGCCCAGCTTGAGCACCTTATCCGTGCTTCCGGCGCGATTACCGGTGCTGAGGAATTCGTCATCGTTGGAAGTCAGGCCATTCTCGGCCAATTCCCTGAGGCGCCCGCGGACCTGTTGGTTTCCCTCGAGGCTGACATCTTCACGCTGCGCAGTCCCTCTGATGCCGACCTTATCGATGGCTCCATCGGCGAAGGATCACCATTCCACCAGACTTTCGGGTACTATGCACACGGCGTCGCTATCGAAACTGCTGCCCTCCCCGATGGTTGGAAAGATCGTCTCGTTCCAGTGCGCAATTCCAATACCGGGGGTGGAACCGGGCTTTGCGTCGAGGTCCACGACCTCGCAACCTCCAAATTAGTTGCTGGTCGTGAAAAAGACGTCGAATTCCTCCGACGATTGTTCAACCATCGGCTGGCCTCCCTAGAGACTGTCCGGGACCGGCTGGATATTACTCCACTCGACGATGAGACGCGGAGCTTGTGCCTCCAACGGTTGGAGCGACTCACTCCTGAGCGGGGTTAAACCTCTAGACAAGTCACCCTTGTGGGAAGAATTGCTGCGAGCTTGACCGGAAACTAGTATTAGTGTTCAATAGTTTGAACATTAGTTGTAACCTGAAAACCGATGAGAGTTCCGACAACTTCGCTGATCGTTTACATGGCCGTGGCTTGCGGTTGCTATCTCGCAAGCGCCGAAGGCCCCACCGGCAACCGAGCCGTTTTTAACGCTATCCGCCAAGGCGACAAGGCCGCTCTTCGTGCATGCCTTGCCGCCGCTTCGGCCGTGAACGCACCCGATGAAGCGGGCAACACACCACTTATGTCCGCGGCTCTGCTCGCCGACCCCGCCAGTGTTCAATTGCTGCTGCAGGCCGGCGCTGAAGTGAATGCCACCAACCAAGCCGGCGCCTCCGCCTTGATGCGCGGAGCCACCGACGAGGCCAAAATCCGTCTCCTCGTTGCGGCGGATGCGCAGGTGAATGCGCGTTCGGCAATGGGCAACACCGCCTTGATTCTCGCGGCGCGACCCTACGGTTCTGCGCGCGCCGTGAAGCTGTTGCTCGACCACGGCGCGGAGGTCAACACCACCAACGTTTTTGGCGCAACCCCTCTCATGGCCGCCGCTGCCTCGGAAGACGAGGATACCGTTCGCCTTCTGCTTGATCACGGCGCGAATGTGAATCTAAAACCCGCCATGAACGGCGACGGACTTCTGTTCGGCGGCGGCCGAACGCCGCTGATGTGGGCTGCTTTCCGTGGCAACGAGGGGTTGGTTAAGCTGCTCCTTGCCCGTGGGGCGCAGGTCAACGACTTCACCCTCCTTGGCAGCGCTCTGAGTCAAGCGGCCTGGGCGGGAAACCCGCGTGTTTCTCGCATCTTGCTCGAGGCCGGGGCACAGGTGGATCAGCGCGATCTTGTGGCAAACTACACCCCGCTCCATTGGGCCGCATCCTCAGAGCGGCCGGACCCCGCCCTGACTCAGCTACTCCTCGCGCGTGGCGCCGATCCTAACGCCGAAGGCGGTCAGCCGGTCGATGGATTCCTTGGGGTTCCCCAAACTCCATTGATGCTCGCCCGCAAACGGGGTGAAACCCCTATTGTTCAAGCCCTGCGGAGCGCTGGTGCCCGGGACGTGGCCGCTAAGAGCGAGACAAGGTCCGTCAAGCCTGCTTGGGCGTCGGTTGATGCCATCCAAGACTCTGGACTTGCTGCGGCAATCCAGCTCGCCGTGCCCCCCCTCCAGCAGACCGCGGTTAAGTCTCCAGCCATATTCCTCAAGCATGCCAGCAAGCAGTCCTGCGTCTCCTGCCATCAGCAGGACCTGCCATTGGCCGCGATTAGCCTGGCACGATCACGCCACGTCACGGTCGACGAACCCAGTGTGCTCAAAGAGATCGAGGATGTGCAGCATTTCGGGCTGCGCTTTGAAGAACCGGACCTCCAAACTACCTTCCATCCCGAACCTGCCTATGGCAACGGCTATGCCTTGTTCAGCCTCCACCTGGAGAAACAGCCACCCTCTTCCGTCACCGATTCCATGGTTCATCAGCTCACGGTCATCCAAACGCGCGATGGTCACTGGGCCTGGAATCTGCCGCGTCCCCCCATCCAATCCAGTGACATTGGGGCGACGGCTCTGGCGCTCCAGGCCCTTAAATCCTATCCCCTCCCAGGACGGCAGCGCGAATTGGACCAGCGTGTTCAACGCGCCCATGCCTGGCTGGCCAAGGCTCGCGCGGAGTCGACTGAAGAACGCGTTTACCAATTGCTCGGCCTGGCTTGGGCTGGCGAATCTCCGGAGAGACTGAGACATCTCGTCGACGACCTTCTCCGCGAGCAACGCCCCGATGGCGGCTGGGGACAGCTCGCCACCTTGTCCAGCGACGCTTTTGCCACCGGCCAATCTCTCTACGCGTTGAGCTATGCCGGCGCACTTCCCTCCAAGCATCCGGCCTTAAAAAACGGTGCCAGGTTCCTGCTCCAGACCCAGCTTGCAGACGGCACGTGGCATGTCCGCCGACGCGCCTTCCCGTTCCAGCCCCCTATGGACAGCAGCTTCCCGCATGGAGCCGATTCTTGGATTTCCGCCGCCGCCACGAGTTGGGCCGTGATCGGCATGGCCTCGTTGATGGATCCGTCCCCAGCTATGCCTGTCCACCCGGCGCTCGCCTCTGACTCTCCTCGCGTGAACTCACAGCCCGTCTCAACCGCCCTAGGCGATTCCGGTCAGAGCACGACGCCCGTCAGTTTCGTGGCGGACATCAAACCGGTTCTCGAGCGGTCGTGCGTTACCTGCCATAGCGGGCCAAGACCTAAAGCGGCCTATCGCATGGACAGTCGGGAGACCTTCCTTAAGGGTGGTAATCGCGGCGAAGCGGCGGTGGTCCCCGGCCAATGTGACCAAAGCGTTCTGCTCCACTTGGTTTCGGACCAGGTCGAGGACCTGGAAATGCCGCCGCTTGCCAAACGAGACAAGTTTCCATCTCTGTCGAAGGATGAGGTCCTTCGGCTCCAGGCCTGGATCGCTCAAGGCGCCGCTTGGCCGGAGGGTGTGAGCCTGGGTTCCACGGACCAAAAGAATTGACCGAAACAGTGCTTCCGGGAATTTCCTCTCTGCGTTCGCGAATCTGGTAGCTGTAGGTGGTCGATTGGCTGTGGCCCTATTGGGCTTCAGCCCAACTCTTGAGCCCGATCACCGGCAAGGCGAACTCAAAGGACTTTTCCCACCCCGGTGTGTCCGCCGCGCGAAAGCAATCATAGATTCGCTTCTTCGGACGTGGATCGGTGGGACTGGGTTGGTTGCTGCGCAATCCCAGCAGCAGGCCGCCTTCGCCGGCGTTATCGACGTGGCGATGAAGGATGAAGGCATCGATGCCGGGTAATCGCTCCACCAGCTTGTAAGCATAGCAATAAGCGGCAGCCTGGATCGTTTGTCCTTCCGGAGTCTGCGGCGTGTGGAATCCTTGCTCGCTGAGGATCACGTGCCTAGGTGCGCCGTGGTAGAGCAACTCCGGCTGGCGTAAGTAGTCCGTCAGCATGGGGAGGTTCTTGAAGGTGATTCGCGGCGTATCCCGGTTGGTCGTGGCGGTCTTGTCCAACCAGAATCTGGGCTCGAAAAGATTCTCGGGATAAGGATGGAATGCCAGACTCCAATCAAAATCTCCTTGGGCTTTGGCCCGTTTGGCGAAGTAATCCAGGAAGGGGCGGCCCGCAAACGCTTGGTGATCGTCCCCGGCTCCGAACCGGATGTTCCAATGGTGCTCCAGCGATAGATAGACCCGGGCCCAGGACGATTGGCTGCGGATCGCGGCATGGGCCAGCGAAACGGTCCGCAGATAATCGTCCGCGAATTCTTCCATCGTCGCGCGCCCGAGGTTGCTCCACCACCAGTGCGAATTGACCTCGTTGCCCATGATATAACCAGCGACACGACCGTATTGCCTGTCAGGCCGCGACCATCGTTCGGAGAGAAACTCCAGGCATGCTGTAAACCAGCGTCGGCCGTCCTCGGTCACCGTGTTGAAGGCCCCGAGGTGATTCGGGGCATTGGTGGAGTAGTTCGGATGCAGCACCAGCCGGTTCACTGCCGGATCAGCGCCTTCATAGACAAGCACGATGATGTTCACCAACACTTGGTGGTCGGAGAGCACCTTGATCTGACGATCCATCGTCTCGAGATAAGCACGCTGAAAACGGTAGCTTCGTCCGTCGGAATCCCACCCGGGGTTATTCGTGTTTTGTTGAAGGTCAACCAGTCCCGCCAGATTCAAATTGAGCGCCGCATGTTTTACCCCCAAGTCCAGCGCATCCTCCACCATCTCGACCTGCAGCCCTTTCTTGGATGCCGCGGTTGGATAAGGTTCTTGATAACGGGAGCTGCCCGAGGGAGTGGCTGCACGCGCGGAACCGGCGTCAAGCAGTGTGGCCAGTCCGAGTCCTAGAACCACCAGCAGCGGAACGGCGAACGGCGCTCGTTGCGGCCTCATGGTCCATTTAGCCTTGGGGCGTCGAGGATGCATAATCTGCATGGTCCCAAAACGCTCGTCGCCCGCAAAGTGAAACTCCGCCGACATGCTTCGGCAGCGAGTGTTCCTCGATACGGCTCTCTTAGTCTCGGTATACCAGATCCGCGGTCCGCCCTCGTAATCTCGATCAAGGTTTCGCGAGGCGCACGTTATTAGCTCTTCCCGCCCGGCTATATTCGGCGGCATGAGGGCTTGACGCCTAAGCTGCCTTTCGGAAAGGCTTGCTGTCATGGTCTTTGGTTATCAGGCAAGTTACCGTCAGTGCCAGGGTACGCCCCTTGCCCTTCGGTTGGTTAGAGGCAACACGGCACCGTCAATGAGCGGCGCGTGCCATCAGTGTCTCCGTTTCTTCCTCGCTGTGGGCTTAATCTGCACGGCCGTCGCTGCGGCCGCCGAGCCGCCTTCGGCCGGTGGCGGGCTTAAAATCTGGTTCCAGACTCCAGCCACCAATTGGGAACGTCAGGCCTTTCCGGTCGGCAACGGTCGGCTGGGGGGAATGATTTTCGGCGGAACCGAAAACGAGCATATCCAACTGAACGAGGATTCGCTCTGGAGCGGCGGTCCTCGAGAGGTGAACAATCCCCAGGCAGCCAAGCATCTGGCCGAGGTTAGGAAGCTCCTTTTTGATGGCCAGCCCGAGAAGGCGATGGAGGTTGGCGACAAATACCTCATGGGCGAGCCGCGAACACTGGCACCTTACGAGTCGCTCGGAGACCTGCGGATCAATCTCCCCGGCCACGGGGTGGTGGAGGATTACCGGCGGGAGCTTGACCTCGAAACCGCTGTCGCCCGCGTCAGCTATCGGGTCGGCGACGTTCGCTATACCCGGGAGGTTTTTGTCAGCCAACCGGATCAAGTCATGGTGCTTCGCTTCACCTGCAGCAAGCCTGGAGGCCTAACTCTGTTCGCCACCTTGGACCGCCAACAGGAATTCCTGACGGCGGCCCACGCGCCGAACCAAGTTGTCATGCAGGGCCAAATCGATCGAGGCAAAGGATTGGAATACCAGGCGCTCCTGCAGGCTGTGGCCGAGGGCGGGAAGGTGTTTACTCCCGGGCAGCGCTTGGAGGTGCGCGACGCGAACGCCGTGACCTTGATTCTGGCAGGGTGCACCAGTTTCGGTGGCCAAGACGTGGCGGAAGTGACCAGCTTGACTTTGGCCAAGGCCGTGAAAAAACCGTACGGCGCTTTGCTCGCGGCCCATGTGGCCGATTACCAAAAGCTATTCCGCCGCGTGGCCCTTGATTTGGGTGGCCCCGCCTCCCAGCGTCCCACCGATGAACGCCTCGCCGCCGTCCAAGCCGGCGCGGATGACCCTCAGCTCATCAGCCTCTACTTCCAGTTTGCCCGCTACCTATTGATTTCCTGCTCCCGTCCCGGCGCACTGCCGGCGAACCTGCAGGGACTTTGGGTCGAGGGCCTCAATCCGCCATGGAACAGCGATTATCACCTCAATATCAACATTGAGATGAACTATTGGCCCGCCGAGACCGCCAACCTCTCCGAATGCGCCACGCCGCTGTTCGAATTGATCGAGTCCTTGCGCGAACCTGGCCGCCGAACGGCCAAGATCCATTACAACGCGCGCGGGTTTGTTGCCCACCACATCACTGATATCTGGGGTTTTACCGCGCCGGGAGACGGCGCACAATATGGGCTCTGGCCGATGGGGGCGGCTTGGCTTTGCCAGCACCTCTGGGAACACTATGCCTTCACCGGCGACAAAGTTTTTCTCGCCAAACGCGCCTATCCCACCATGAAGGAGGCTGCTGAGTTCTTCCTGGATTATCTCGTCGAAGACTCAAAAGGCCACCTCGTCAGCGGACCTTCCATCTCCCCGGAAAACTCCTATCGCCTCCCCAATGGCAATGTAGGCCACCTCTGCATGGGGGCGACAATGGACTCAGAAATCATACACGATCTTTTCACCAATTGCATGGAAGCCGCTGACGTCCTCAAGGTGGATTCTGCATTTAGGGACAAACTGAAGACAACCCTGGATAAGCTGCCGCCGCTCCAGATCGGCAAACATGGCCAGGTCATGGAATGGTCGGAGGATTACGATGAACCGGAGCCCGGGCACCGGCATATTTCGCAGTTGTTCGCCCTCCATCCCGGACATCAGATCACGCGCTATGGCACGCCCGAACTGGCGGCAGCGGCCAAGGCCACCCTCCAGCGCCGACTTCAAAACGGCGGTGGCCATACCGGATGGAGCCGCGCCTGGATCATCAATTTCTGGGCTCGCCTGGGCGAGGCACAGTCGGCTTATGACAATTTGCTGGCGCTTCTGCGCAAAAGCACCGCGCCCAACCTCTTCGATCTGCACCCGCCCTTTCAGATCGACGGCAATTTCGGTGGCGCCGCTGGCATCTGCGAAATGCTCCTCCAAAGCCAGGCCGGGGAACTCGATCTCCTGCCGGCCCTGCCTCAGGCTTGGGCCGAGGGCCGCGTCAAAGGCTTGCGCGCCCGGGGCGGATTCGGCGTCGATCTCGAATGGACCGGCGGCAAACTCGCGGTGGCTCGAGTGCAGTCCGACCTCGGTAATCCGTGCCGGGTCCGCTCTCCGCGGGCGGTCAAGGTTCACACCGGTTCTTCCAGCGGTGCCCTGGTCAAGGCCGCCACCACGCAACCTGGAGTCATCGAGTTTCCAACCAAAGCGGGAACCGCTTACTTCCTGACGCCCGAGTGATTACCGGTGCTCGGTAGACCCAACACGCTGAATCAATGAATGTCTTTGTTACGGGCGGCGCCGGTTACATCGGCTCGGTGTGCGTTGAGGAACTTCTTAACGCCGGTCACGCGGTCACCGTTTTTGACAATCTGACTGAGGGCCATCGCGGGGCAATTGATCCCCGCGCGCGCTTCGTGCATGCCTGTCTCAGCGACGGACCAGCGGTCTCGCGGGCGTTGCGGGATTCGGGTGCGGAGGCGATCCTCCATTTTGCTGCTAACGCCTTGGTGGGAGAGTCCATGACCAATCCCCGGAAATACTTCCGCAACAACGTGGCTTCGGGCCTTAATCTGCTCGATGCCGCGATCGAGGGCGGGGTTCGGAAGTTCGTCTTCAGTTCGACCTGCGCCACCTATGGTCCTCCCGACCGCGTACCGATGGACGAGGAACTGCCCCAGCGACCAATCAATCCCTACGGCGAGTCCAAACTGATGTTCGAGAAGATGCTCGAGTGGATGGGGCGCGTCCATGGGTTGGAGTTTGTGGCCTTTCGTTATTTCAACGCAGCCGGAGCCTCCGCGCGGTTCGGGGAGCACCACCGGATTGAGAGTCACCTGATCCCGAACGTCCTCCGTTGCGCTCTTGGGCAGGCATCTCATTGCTCCATCTTCGGCACCGATTATCCGACTCCGGATGGCACCTGCATCCGGGACTACATCCACGTCGTGGATCTGGCAGCTGCGCACATTCGCGCGCTGGGACCAGGGACCAGCGGGTTCTTCAACTTGGGCAATGGCGAAGGCTATTCGGTGCGCGAGGTGATCGCGACCTGCGAACGCGTCTCGGGCATGCGCATCGCCGTGCGGGAGGAACCCCGCCGGCCCGGTGATCCCCCGCGCTTGGTGGCCTCTGCCAAGAAAGCCTCCGATCAGCTCGGGTGGCGTCCCCGTTTTCCGAAGCTGGAGGACATCGTTTCTACCGCTTGGTCTTGGCACCGAGCCCATCCCTCTGGCTATTCGGACTAATGCGACTCGTGAGCCTCCTCACTCCCCCCTTGGCAGTCGCCAACCGATAGGGCTATCCTCCAAGGGTGCAGACTTTCATTCGCTTCGTGGGTGTGTTGAACGCTGCGGTTTGGGTTGGAGCGGCCATCTTCTTTACTGTCGCTGTCGGCCCCGCGTTCTTTTCGGCAGAAATGCACAGTTTTCTGCCGCCCGCATACGCCGGTCGTGCTGCCGAGGTGATGATCACCCGGTATTTCCTGCTGCAGAATTGGTGCGCTGGAGTGGCTCTGCTGCACGTGCTGCTCGAATACGTTTATTCCGGACGGTTGGCCGAAAAATCCACCGTCGCCTTGATCGGGACGTTTCTGGGGATCAGCCTGATTGGCGGGTTCTGGCTCGAGCCCAAGCTCCATGAACTCCAGGTTATCAAATACTCTCCCCACACGAGCCCGGCCCAAAAAGCCGAGGCTGCGGCCACTTTCGGCGCCCTCCACGGGGTTTCCCAAGGGGTAAATCTATTGGTGATCGTGGGCCTTCTTTGTTATTTCTGGCGGATTACTCGCCCGCTTGCCGCCGACCGTTTCCCCATTCTCGAAAAATTCAAGAGTTGACAAAGTCGTATAGCCGCCTAACAACATGTAGGTGGGTAGTTGCGAGTTCCGGGTGCTCCCCCCTTTGGGAGCACAGCATGGCTGGTTATGACGACAAATCAATCTTCTCCTCAGGGGCGACACTCCCGTTCCCACCCCCGGCCTCCGAACGATGACAAGGTCCTGAAGTCCGAGCAGGTGCAGATCGAACGAAAGCTGTTCATTTTTACCTTGAAGGAGAATCCTCGCGGCCGTTTCCTGCGCATCACAGAGGATGTGGCCGGCCGGCGTGACACGATCATTGTGCCCGCCCCCGGCTTGGATGAGTTCCTCAAGATGGTCGACGGAATGGCCAAGGCCTCGGCAGAGGCGCCGCAGCCAACCGCCTAAGCCGCGCCGCTGGCCGCGAAATCACGCGCCATCCGACTCGTGTCCCGCTCACGATTTGGAGAGGCAGAGGTTATGCCAAAACCGCGTGCTGGGACTAGACGCCTTGAGCTGCGGCACGCTTCCGCCCGGGCCGAACCTTTGGCGCATCTCCCCAAAGGCTCTCCAGGTCGTAGTGCTCGCGCGTTTCGGCGCGCATCACGTGCACAATCACGTCGAAGTAATCCAGCACCACCCAGTTGGTCTTGAGTGTCCCATCGGTCGCGCGCGGACGAAGGTTGCTCTCCTCCATCAGCTTTTCAGTCACTTCGTCCACGATCGCCCGCAGATGCGGTTCGCTCGTGCCCGTCGTGATGACAAAATAGTCGGTCACCGAGGACAGCTTGCGCACATCCAGGATAACGGTGTTTTCCGCCTTCTTGTCTTCGGCCAACGCTCGGCAGCGTAGGGCCAGTTTCTTTGCATCCATCAGCCGTAAGATGCCCGAATTTGCCTCAGAGATAAAGGCCATTGTTTCGGATCGCCTCGGCCACAGCCGGCGGAGTGAGCAGATCGACCGGACGACCGGCTCGGATCCGATCTCGGATTTGCGAAGAAGAAACCCCTAACGGACAGCCTTTGAGCTGCTGGCTCGCGAACGGCGGAGGCGGGGACAAGGCTGGCTCTCCAGGCCTCGGGATGACCACGAACTCCACCAGTCGGGCCAGCTCTTCGGCCTCACGCCACTTGGACAAATGCGGCACATGATCGGCCCCGATTAGATAGAACAGCCTCGCCGCAGGGAATCGCTCCGTGTAACCGCGCACAGTATCGATCGTGAAGGAGACACCGCCTCTCCGGATCTCTTGATCGTCGATTTCCCACTCCGAACGACCGGCCAGTGCCAGGCGCAAAAGGCGCAAACGCTGGGCGGCCGGAGCACTCTCCTGGGTGGGTTTGAATGGCGATTGAGCTGCCGGGATGAAAAAGAGCCTGGCGAGCTGCAGTTCCTCCTGCGCGGCCTGAGCCACCAGCAAGTGACCCAGGTGCACGGGATCAAAGGAGCCCCCAAACAAGCCTAAAGCCAAATTCGGCCGGGCTCCAGACGCTGCAATTCCCGGCCTATGTGGGGCCAAGGGAGTCTCTGAGTTACTCATGTCACGCAGGAGACTATTCTATCTGCACGGGCTTGAGGCTTGTCCATTCTTGGAGCGACTTAGCAGCAACGCCGGATGCTCCGATAGCGAGCCTCCGTGACCTCAAGGTAAAGTTTCGCCTCGGCACCGGGATGTTCTCGGCTGCACTGGCAACTGGCTTGGCGGACGCGGTCCAAGTCGGCTTCTCCGGAAAGCTCCTTGGCCAGGGCAAACCCCAGTGCCAGTGCGGTGAGCGAGCCTGTTGGGCGACTGTCCGCCAAGGCATAGTCTGGCAGCCAAACTGGCTCCGATTCACAGAGGGCCGCTCGCCGCTTGCCTCGGATCAAGAGCACCCACTCGCGCATACTCAGGAGAGTGGTCGCCAGGACCAAAGCAGTGAATAGAGCGGTGACGGCGGCGTCCACCAGGTTGTTGGAACGTTGCGTGCGGTTGTTGTGGATTTTCTTCTCGGCTTGGTCGATTGCGGGTTGGTCGCCGGCCGCCTGCGCGCTGGCAAGCCCTGCCTGTAACCGCGGCAGCGCTTTGTCCAGATCGCTCGCAATCCGTAGGAAGCCGATTTGGGGATAACCGGCCCGGGTCTCCACGTAGAAAATCTTCTGAAAGGCGGCGGTCTGGGTCACCGCCAGCAGCCATAACAGCGGCACCAGAGTTACCGCAGCCACCCACGGGTTCCCAGCCCTTTTCAGTGCGTCCGCCGACGACCCAGGGGACTCTCTCACCTGCATCTTCAGGATCACCGTTGTGCCCAGGCACAGCGCGACCGCTGCGAGCGTTTGGTTGGCGATGCCAAATAACGGCCAAAGCGCTTTGACACCACCGTCCGGATCGCGCACGCCTTGGATCAGGAAATATCCCCACCCCGACACGATCAACAGGCTCGCCAGGACGTTACTGCTCAGTCGCCGCATGTCGGCCAAGGGTCGCCACACCGAGCCCAACGTGTCCTGGATGATGTAGCGACCCACGCGGGTGCCCGCGTCCAGGGTGGTCAGTATGAAGAGGGCCTCGAACATGATCGCGAAGTGGTACCACAGGTCGACCCAGCGCTCTCCTACCGCTTGCGAGAAGATCTTGGCCATGCCGACAGCCAGCGTTGCGGCCCCGCCCGTCCGGCCGAACAAGGTGTCTTCACCCATTTCCCGCGCCAAACCGTCCATTTGCTCGACGGTCACTGGAAAACCTGTGGCGTTGACCTTGCGCGCTGTGTCGGCGGCGACCGCGGCCTGGGTCGCCCCCGCCCCCTTCATGTTCATGCTCAGATACACGCCGGGATCGAGCGTGCAGGCGGCGATCATGGCCATGATCGCCACCAACGACTCCAGGCACATAGCCCCGTAGCCGATCGGCCTCGCGTAGCGCTCGCGCGTCAGGAGCTTGGGAGTCGTGCCGCTGGAGATGAGGGTGTGAAAACCGGATACTGCGCCACAAGCAATCGTGATGAAGCAGAAGGGGAATAACTTGCCCGGAACCACAGGCCCAGAGCCATCCAGAAACCGAGTCAGGGCTGGCATCCGGAGGTTGGGCAGAAAACAGAACACCCCGATGGCTAAGGCGGCGATCGTCCCGAGCTTCATAAAAGTGCTCAGATAATCACGCGGCGCCAGCAGCAGCCACACCGGCAGAACGCTCGCGGCCAGGCCATAGACGATGATCGACCACGCCAGGGTCTCCTGGCTGAACTTGAACACCTGCTTCCAAGCCGCATGACCGTACACATATTGCCCTCCCCAAACCGCCAATAACAAAAGCACCACCCCGATGATTGATGCCTCCATCACCTTGCCAATCCGCCACCAGCGCAGATAACTGCCCATGAACATGGCAATCGGTATCGTCGAGCCCACCGTAAATACGCCCCAAGGGCTATCAGCCAGCGCTTGCACCACCACCAGCGCAAGCACCGCCAGAAGGATCACCATGATCGCGAGAATCGCGATCAACGCCAGCGATCCAGCGGTCTGGCTGAGCTCCTCTTTGACCATTTGGCCAAGGGATTTCCCATTCCGACGCAAGGAGCAGAAGAGGATGACGAAATCCTGCACCGCGCCGCCCAATACGCAGCCTATCAAAATCCAAAGCGTGCCCGGCAAATAGCCAAATTGCGCCGCCAACACTGGCCCAACCAAGGGACCCGGGCCAGAGATCGCCGCGAAATGGTGGCCAAACACGATCCACGGGTTCGTACGCACGAAATCCTTGCCGTCGTCATGAACTTCGCATGGCGTAGCACGGCGGTCATCCAGTGCCAATGTCCGCGCCGCGATCCATTTAGAATAGAAGCGAAACCCGATTGCATAGGTGCACAGCGCAGCCACCAGAATGTAGCCTGAGTTGATTGGCTCCGCCCTCCTCAAGGCCAAAGCCGCGTAACCGCCTGCGCCCAGCAGCGCGATCACGATCCACATCAGTCCCGACGCAACTCGCTTCATGCTGATCGATGGCCAGGGTGGCTGCTGGATCCGTCCTTGCTCCCCATTACTTCGGCAGCCGGATTTTCAGGTTCCGGAACCAGACCTCGTCGCCGTGATCCTGCAGGAGGATGTGCCCTTTGAGGAGTTTGTTGAACGTGGTCACTTTGCGGAATTTGCTCGTGGCAATGGCCTCATCGAGTTCGGCGCTCTCCAACTCGTATTCAACCGTTTTGCCGCCGTTCAGCCAGTGCTCCACATGTTTGCCCTTCACCAGAATCCTGGAGTGGTTGAACTGGCCCGGAGGAAGCAGGACTTTGTTGGTGGCGGCCGGGATAACGTCGTAAAAAGCTGCGGTCCGCCATTTGGCGCCACGTTTTCCGTCGGAATTGAGCTGGTCATCGACGATTTGGTATTCGTGGCCGATCGCACCTCCCGGCGCTTCCAGGACAAAATACTTAAGGCCGCTGTTGGCGCCCGGGGCGATCTTCCAATCAAACTCGAGTTCAAATTCGTCGTAGAGAGCGTCGGTTATGATGTCTCCGCCGGCGGAGGCACGATGCAGGCACCCATCCTCGATCACCCAGCCGTGGTCAGGAAAAGTCTTCTGATTATAGCCCCGCCAACCCGTGGTTGTGGCCCCATCCCAGAGCAGTTGCCAGCCCGCCGCCTTTTCCGCCGGAGTGAGCTGGTTCAAGGTGGATGTGGAACCGTCAGCGCCGTGCGCGGTCCAGAGCGAACTGATCGCGACCACCAATGCAAACCAACTAAGCTGGGATTTGGGAGCGGACTGCATGGCCCGATTATGCACGCCCGCCCGCGCTTAGGCAACCACGCCCGCTGTCTGGGAGAGATCTGTTCCAATCTGTGCGAGTCCTTCCGACCATCACTTCGCCGAAAGTTACGGAGAGGATAACACAATGCGTGCCCTCCCAGCCGGCACGTTCGAGGACCTCCGCAGCCTGATCCGGGAACGGTCTGCTTCAGCCCCGCAGATAGGCGTCGTCGCCGCTCAACCAATCCGCCCGCGGAGGTGTGAAGACGTCCAGGTTGTCGGTGTCCTCGAGGGCCTTGGCGCTGTGCGGTATGTTCGAGGGGATCACCAGAACTGCGCCCGCGCCCAGGTGCAGGGTCTTCCCGTCGATTTCGAACTCCAAGGCACCGCTGAGTACGTAGGCGATCTGCTCGTTCTCATGCTGGTGCCTTGGGACCACCGCGCCTTTCTTCAGGAAAATTCGCGTCATCATCATCCGCTCGCCTGTGATCATTTTGCGGCTGATGGTGGCGCTCAGGCGCTCCGCCGGCACTTCGTCCCAAAGATAGTGCTTCATAAGATTCCGACGACAATTCGCAGGGAGGTCATTTCACCTTGAGGAAGAGCAAGCGAAGGCTGTTCATCACCACTACCACCGTGCTGCCTTCGTGCCCAATCACGCCTAAAGTTAAAGGGATGGCCCCAAACAAAGCAAAACTGACTAAGACGACCACGGTTCCCAGGGAGATGAAGAGGTTCTGGCGGATGATCTGGCAGGCCCGTTGACTAAGCTGGAAGGCAGCTTGGAAATTCTCCAGCCGATCATGCATCAGCACAATATCGGCCTGTTCGAGGGCGGCGTCCGAACCGCGCGCGCCCATGGCTACACCCACATACGCCGCGGCCAGACTCGGAGCGTCGTTTACGCCGTCGCCGATCATGGCCACCCGTTGCCCGCCGTCTTCAATTTCTTTGATCGCCGCCACCTTGTGCTCAGGGCGCAGGCCCGCGCGCACATCCTGCAACCCAAGCGGAGCCTTGAGCGCTTGGGCGGCCTCGGGCCGATCGCCCGTCAGAACAATAAGGTGCAGCCCCAGTTCATGCAACGAGGCGACCACTTGGCGGGCCTGGGGACGAATCGCATCGCGCAGGAGGATCCGTCCGGCCAATCCGTCGGCCACCAGCCAAACCTCGGTTGACCCAGGTTCCAACGGCGGAAGCGACGGCAGGGCGGGCCCAACGGTTTTGGCCCATTCAGTGCATTCTGTAAGCCCGACTAGCCATTCCCGGCGCCCAAGTCGGACCGGTCGGCCCTGGTGTTGGGCTTGGACTCCAGCTCCGGTGAGGGACTCAAACCGATCCAACGCGGCCGGAGTGATTGCTTTCTGTTTGCCGTAACGGGTGATCGCTCTGGCGATGGGATGGGACGAGAACCGTTCCAGGGAGAAAGCCAGCGAGGCTATTTTAGACTCTTGCCCGGGCGGGTAACTCTCCACACGTTCCACTTGCATCTCGCCCGTGGTAAGTGTGCCGGTCTTGTCCATCGCCACCAGTTTCACCTGGGCCAGCTTCTCGACTGCGGCCCCGCCGCGGAAAAGGATTCCCCGCCTCGCGCCCCATGCGATGGCCGCCAGGATCGTCGAAGGGATTGAGAGCACCAACGCACACGGCGAAGCGACCACCAGGAGGGTCATCGCATGGTAAAAAGCGCTATGGGCGATCACGGTGGATCGGAACGGAGCCAAACCGAATGCCAGCCACCAGACGAAGAACATGGCTACTGACAGACCGAGGATCGCATAGGTGTAGCCGGTGCCGAACTTGTCGGTGAATCGCTGTGCCGGCGCTTTGAGGTGCTGTGCCTCGCGAATCAGCCGGATGATTTTCTCAAGGGAGCTCTCCGCAGCCGGACGAAGGACGATTGCCTCGACGCTACCCCAGAGGTTCAGCGTGCCTGCTAGAACGGTGTCGCCTACCCCCTTTTCAACCGGCGCAGCCTCGCCGGTGAGATTAGATTCATCGCTGGCGGTTGTACCCTTGCAAACTTCGGCATCCACCGGGAACTGAGCGTCTGGCCGGATAAGCAGCCGGTGACCAGGCTTCAGCTGATCCACCGCGATCTCGCGTTCTTGTCCGTGCTCATCCAGAAGCGTGGCGACTTTGGGAGCGTGGCGGAAGAGCGAGCGGATCTCGCGCTGCGTGCGGCCCATAGCGTAATGTTCGAGCGCGCCTGAGAACGAGAACAGGAACAGAAGAACCGCACCCTCTCCCCAAGCCCCAATCGCCGCGCTGCCCAAGGCCACCGTAAGCATGAGGAAATGCACGTCCAGGGACCGCTGACGCAGCCGTTCCAAGGCTTCGGTTGCCGCAAAACATCCACCCGCCACATAGGCCCCGAGGTAGCAGGCCAAGCTCAGTTGGGTATCGGCAAAGAAATAGCCCGCCAAACCGCACACACCACAAGCCACTGCCGCTGCCAATTGCGGCTTCCATTCGTCCAGCTCGCTTTCATCCTCGGGAATCTCCACCTGGCGAGGAACTAGTTTTGGCCAGGGAACATCACTCCAACGCCAGAACCGCGGGGCGGTGGGGCAGGTGACCCGGGAAATGGTCATCCGCGACGCCTCTTGCTTGATCACCAAACCGTCGCGCTCGACGGGCCTATCAGGCCAAACGCACTCACGGCAATCGGCGTGTCCCTCGAGCAGGCAGCAGCGCTGCTCCCCCGGCATTTCCTCGGCTCGGCGCACCGTGTTGGCGATCCTGTCGCCCAAGCCCTGATCGTTTACCCGACCGAGCGTGGCAACCGCGATCCGCCGTTCGCTGCGGTCAATGGTCACGGCCTCAAGGGCCGGTTCGGCAGCCAAAGCGTCCGCCACGGAATGTACCAAACAATGGTCATCCGGGTGCGGGCTTCGCGAATCACATGGTTCGCCGGGTTTCATTAGGGCGGGAACACCGCTTGCCCAGTTTCGCCTCGGCAGGCCGTAAAAACAAGCGCAGCTTGCGTGGCACGGGGTGACGCGTCGTCCACTGGCAGCGGTGAGTTCTTGGCCAACATTTGTATTTCGGGAGACATTTCCACTCTGCGCGATCCTTTTGGGTGGGTCCTACGGGATTGAGGGTTTGGAGCCTCGCGCCCACGCAGCCCGAGGCTGCAGGATGCCAGACCGGTTGATTCGTGCGTGACGACGCCCCGCCAAAGTGAAAACCTGCCGGGCGCGTATGAACCCGGAAACCTTTATGAAGCCTACGCGCCACTGCGGGCACTTCCTCGCGGCTGGCTTGATCCTGGGGCCTGGCCTCTGCGGTGTGCTGGCCCAGAATCAGCCCGCATCGGCCTCCTGGTACAAGGGCATCGTTCATGCCCACGCCAACTGGGGCGTTCCCCAACTGCCCACCACCTCAGCGGATGTCGTCGTGCGTTGGTACCGTGAGCACAATTACAATTTTGTGTCCGTCACCGACCTCAATTACTTCACGCCTCCAGCGGGACTTAAAGCCTTGTTCGATGCACCGGGACGGTTTCTCGTCGTGCCGGGGACGGAGTTGAGCAAAGACCCGATCCAACCGGGCAACAAAATTGTGGATACGATCGGGATTGGTGTCCGCGGTCCTGCCGATCCGCCGACGGGTGATTCCGTTGTTGCCGTGCTCGACCAAGAGGCCGGCTCGATACGGCGTGCGGGTGGCTTGCCCATCGCCGCCCACCCGAACTTGACCTATGCGCTCACAGCGGCGGATCTCTTGGGGACCGACAAGACCTCGGAACCGCGCTTCTTTGAGGTGTGGAACACTGAGCCTGGCATGAATAACCTGGGCGGCGGCGGCAGGCCTTCTACCGAGCAGATCTGGGACACGGTGCTTTCTTCCGGCCGGGTTATGTACGCCACTGCCGTGGATGACTCGCACCATTTCTACACCCTCATTTCCAGCCGCCAGTCGGGAGAGCGGCTCTCCAACCCCGGCAAAGCCTGGATCATGGTGCGCGCTTCCGAATTATCGGTTCAGGCCCTGATCGATGCTATGAAACGCGGCGATTTCTATGCCACCACGGGTGTCCTGCTCGAGTCTTACGAGGTCACCCCAGCCGGAATCCACATCGGCTTGAGCGACCGGACCCACGACCTGGGCTGGTCGTTGCCCGGCGCCAACCCTCAGCTCTACCGCACCGACTTCATCGGCAAAGACGGCAAGATTTTAAAATCGGACGAATCGCTCAGTCCATCCTACAGCTTCGCCGGCAAAGAACTCTACGTCCGCGCCCGCATCACTAGTTCGGACGGCGAGATCGCATGGACTCAGCCTGTGTTCCCTAAGTGATCTTACACCTATAGCTTCCATCCCTCTCTGTAAGGCGGATTCACGTAGGCGTTGGCGGGTTCTGAATTCTTAAAGCGCGCGGCCTTCGCATCCCATTCGAGGGTCGTGCCCGGAAAACGAATCGCGATCGCACCGAGCAAGGCGACTTGCGTCAAGGCCCCGCCATAATCAAAGTTCGACCCGGCCTGGCGTCCCGTCCGGATTGCTTCGATCCAATCCCAGGCGTGGCCCTTGATGCGCGGAATGCTTGGCTTGGATCCGCCCCCTGCCAAGTACTGCTTCCGATACGCGTCCGGCACGATGCGGCAGTCCCCGGCCCCGTGCGATCCGTGCTGAATCATGCCTTTGCTGCCCAGCAAAATCGCTCCAGTGCCCGGCACATCATAGTGCTCGTCGAGCGCCGGCGGCCGAGGGATTTTCCGTGTGCCATCGTGCCAAACTAGTTTCACCGGGCCGCGCTTCCCTTTCGCCGGGAATTGGAACGTAACCTCGGTGCCCGGCGGATAAGTGAGTCCATGGATAGCGGGATCGTAGTCACTTACTTCGGCGTGGACCGATGTCGGCGCGCCAAGGTCCAGTGCCCAGAACGACGGATCCACCACGTGACAAAACCAGTCCCCGATGGTGCCTGTGCCGAACGGCAGCCAACCGCGCCAGTTCCACGGTACCCAAAAGGGCGTATAGGGCCGGAAAGGAACGGGCCCGATCCACATATCATAATCCAATCCTTTGGGAACTTCGTAGGTCTGAGCAAGCTTGGGCAGATTCCGAATCTGCGAATAGACTTCCTTGAACGCGTCACAAGCCGCGTGCACTTCGCTGACCTCCCCGATTGCCCCGTCCCAAACCCATTCGCAACACTGCCGGATCGAATCACTGGAATGTCCCTGGTTGCCCAGTTGGGTCACGACCTTGTGCTTCTTCGCTGTGGCCATCACCGTTCGTACCTCGTGGATGGAGTGGGCGAGCGGTTTCTCACAGTAAACGTGCTTGCCGTGCTGCATCGTCGCCATCGTAATCAGGGCGTGGGTATGATCGGGAGTGCCAATGACCACTCCATCGATTCCTTTTCCCATCTTATCGAGCATCACGCGGAAATCCTTGAAGCGTTGCGCATTGGGATACTTCGCGAACTCCTTGGCGGCGTAGTTGTCGTCCACGTCGCATAGCGCCACAACGTTGTGGCCCAGCGCCGCCACGTCGTCAATGTCGTTGCCTCCCCGGCTGCCGATGCCGATCGCAGCCACGTTGAGCTTCTGATTCGGGGATAAATCAGCCTCCGCGCCGAAAAGCCGCGCGGGACCGATCTGGAACAGCGCCACGCTCGCGGCCGCACCTCGGATGAAATGACGACGCTGGAGTAGCCGATTGACGTTTGGTTTCATAGCGATTCTTGGGTGGAATTCTGGGGCTGAGCGGCGAGCGACGGCATAGCCAATAACTGTGGGATCTCGAGTGGCATTTCTGACGGATGCAATACCACCCGGCGCTGGCGAGGGCAAGCGCGGATCGGTTACGCGAGGCTCCCAGTGTCCCGTCGGTCAATCAGGGCCAACCGCCCTCAGCGGAACACCGTCCGGAAGAACCCTTGATGATCGGAGAGTGACAGGTTGGTGAAGGTCAGCGTCCCCCCGGTGATTGTATTGCTGGAGAGCAGCGACCAGTGAGCCAAATCCCCCGAGCCTTGCAACTCACACCCAATACCCTCGGGGCCGGCGACAGTCAGGGTCGATTCTGGGACGCCGGGCCGAGGCAGCGAACTAAACTGGAGGGTAGGTTGTGGAATCGGGTTCACCGTCAGGATGGCGACGTGGCTCGTCGCCGATCCGAAAACGTTCGTGAACACCGCATAGTAGCTGCCCATGGCGTTGAGGGTCAGGTTGGTCAGAGCCAGTTCCGTCGCTGTCTGGCCCTCAATTGGCCGGCCATCCATGAACCACTGGTTGGTGGCCAGGGGTTCCGACAAAGCGGCGGCGAAAAGGCTCACATTCCGGCCCACGAAACTGGTTTGGCTCAGCGGATGGCGGTCCACCTCGGGCGCGGACGGGCTGGCAACCAGGGTTCCGTTGGCCAGCACCCGATCGCCGTGAATCTTGCAGGTAGCAAAAATGTTGGTCACCGCATCCGCGGCGAGGCTGAAGTCCAGGTCATAGCTTACGTCGTCAAGATTCATCCCCTCCCACGAACTTGGTGCGACTCTGGCCGGGTCGCTCGGGCAAATCAGGCTCAAGGGCCAGCCCAAGAACGGAATCAGTTCGCTCGTTTTGGCGGGCGATGAATTTGTTTGGCCGATGATGATTAGCTTCCTTGCCACTGCCAACCCACGGAGATTGTCGCGACAGGCGACGCGTTCCCAGGAATACTCGGCCTCCAGGTTGGCCAAAGGTTCCACTCGCAGATAGGCCGACGGACTCACTTGATATTGTCCGGTAGAGTCCCAGACGATCACGTCGTAATAGCCTTCGGACTCCGGTTGCGCGTTAGGAATGGAGAAGTCGCGGTTCGTCGCCCCGAGTTGGTCCACGACATTGGTATAGGGCAGCCCAACGGAGTCAAATGGTTGAACTCTGCGCCATTGGTAGCGGAACGCTCCTAGGGTCTCGTCACCGGTCAGAACTGAGAACGTGGCCGTCTTGCCCAGTTCAACCGTTTGGCTCATCGGCGGGCCCAGGATCAGGCGGGGCGGGTAACGATTTGTCCCCAAGGCGACGCTCCCGTCAGAATAAAGCCTATGGCCGTGGATCCTGCAGTGAATGAAAGGGACGGAAGGAGATTCATCGCTCACGCCTGGTGCGTCGATGACGTAGGAGACATTCGTGCCAAAGGCGTCGGACACGGTGGCGGGTGGCCGCAGCAACAAGTCCGCCGGACAGACCAGGTCCTGAAGGCTGTACAGAGAGTCAGCGAAGTCCGCAAAAGTGGAGGGCAGAATGTCGAGGTTATCAGTTGCGAATACCCGGGCTGCAACGCCTATCTGCATAAGTTGGTTCCGACAGGCTAGAGAAACCGACGATTCCTTGATCGCTGGGGATGCCTTTGGGTTCACCCATAACCCACCGGCCCTGATTGCGGGAAAGCCAGCCGGATCGTAGGGGAGACGTTCTGTGACCACGGCGCCAACCGAGACGTAGTTGCCATGCACGCGGCAGCGGATGAACGGCGTATGCACCTGGTCAAGATTAACGCCCCCGCCAACGAGCTCGTAGCTGATCGCCGCCAGGTCCACCGTCGCCCAATTCGTCTGCACCGGATGGTCCAGGTCGGCCGGACAGAAGAGGATCGATGGATCGCTAATCCCATTCGTGAACTGCAACCAGTCGCTCGGCAGCCGGTCCTGGTTGTCAATCGCATAGATCCTGGCCGCGAGTTCGACCCTCGAGAGGTTGCTCAGGCATTTCCGATCGTAGGTGATCACTCTGGCCGCCACGTCCTGCGCCGCCGTGCCGCGGAACAGCAAAAGCGAACTCGGAGTTCGCCAGGGCTGGCCCAAGGTTTGAAGCGCCAGACCAAAAAAGGTCGCCAGTAGAAGACACCTCCGGCAAATAATTAGTCGGTCTTTTGGTTCCACAAACCGACCATAAGTTGCGTGTGATCGATTGTCAAAGGCCCGTTGTGGGTGGCGTCCGGCCGTCCAGCAGCCTGGTACGCGAAGGATCTTGGACTGTCGGATCATTTGCGGACCTGGAATCATCACGCGGCAGGTGTCGGCTGGCTAAGCCTTCGACCAAAACGGGGGCAATTGGAGCCTATGGCTCGATCCTACGCTGTTTCGCGAACCTTCAAAGAACAGCGATTGAACCCAAAGTCATGACCTCGGGTGCCGGCCGAAAAATCCGCTCGCGCCGGCCACTCATGCTTGCCATAAAGGCTGGGCAATGATTCCCCTCGAGCAAGCTCGGACTGCCAGAGCCGGGCTATGAAAACGCCGCTCCTCGCTCTGCTCATAACCTTAAGCCTGTGGGGTTCCGAATTCCCGTCTCCCTACAACTCTGAACCAGATACCTCCGGCCCGATGCCTGCCGCCGAGGCCGTCGCGAACCTGATTCTACCTCCCGGCTTCCGCGCCACGGTCTTTGCCGCCGAGCCGGACGTGCAGAACCCCATCGCTATGGCCTGGGACTCTCGCGGGCGGCTTTGGGTCGCGGAGAACTACACCTACGCCGAAGCTGGCAAGAACTTCGATCTCAACCTGCGCGACCGCATCCTCATCTTCGAGGATAAGGACGGCGACGGCCGATTCGACACGCGGAAAGTGTTCACCGACAACCTGCAAATGCTCACCAGCGTCGAGGTCGGGCATGGCGGCGTCTGGGCAATGTGCCCTCCGCGCCTCCTCTTCATCCCCGACCGCAATGGCGACGACCTCCCGGACAACCCTCCCGAGGTCGTCCTGGATGGGTTCGCGGTTGAGCCGGAGTCGCACCACACCTTCGCCAATGGCCTGCGCTTTGGCCCCGACGGCTGGCTTTACGGACGCTGCGGCGCATCGAGCCCGGCGGAGATGGGCGTGCCCGGCACGCCGCCCGACCAACGCGTTCCGCTGCGCGGCACGATTTGGCGGTTCCACCCCAAACTCAAAATCGTTGAAGCCTTGAGCTGCGGCACCACCAACCCCTGGGGGCACGATTGGGATGAGCACGGAGAGCTGTTTTTCATCAATACAGTCAACGGCCATTTATGGCATGAGTTCGCTGGCGCACACTTCGTCCGCCCGCACACGATTGACCCCAATCCGCGCGCCTACGCTCTCATCGACCAGCACGCCGACCACTGGCATTTCGACACCGGCAAACCATGGCAGGACTCGCGTGACGGCAAGGCCAACTCCTTCGGAGGCGGCCATGCCCATGTGGGTATGATGATCTACCAGGGCGACAATTGGCCGGCCGAATATCGCGGCCACCTTTTCACCCTCAATTTTCACGGACGCCGTGCCAACCAGGATATCCTCGAGCGCCGCGGCAGCGGCTACGTGGGTAAACATGGCCCGGATGTCTTCATCGCCGGCGATCCTTGGTTTCGCGGAATGGACCTAAGCTACGGGCCTGACGGCGGTGTCTTTGTGCTCGACTGGAGCGACACTGGCGAATGTCACGATTCCACCGGCGTCCACCGCACTAGCGGACGTGTTTTTAAGGTCTTCTATGGCGATCCCAAGCCCCGCCAGATTGGCGACTTGGCCCAGCTCAGCTCAAGCGAGTTGGTCAACCTGCAAATGAACGCCAATGAATGGTTCACGCGCCAGGCACGGCTCGAACTCGAGGCGCGCGCGGAAACAGGCCGGGGACTTGATCGCGCGGAAGGTCAATTGCGCCAGTTGTTCGAGAACCATCCCGATGCGGTGGTGAAGCTGCGCGCCCTCTGGTCGCTCTATACCCTTGGACTCGTCGACGAGCCGTTCCTGCGCGCTCAGCTCCAACACCCTAATGAACACGTCCGCACTTGGGCAGTTCGCCTGTTGACTGACACTTGGCCGTTGGACACGGTGATGAGCCAACGACCCGCCGCCAGGTCCGAGGCGGACCAACCCGCAATTCTCGCCGAGTTTGTCCGCCTGGCAAAGACCGACACCTCCGGCCTGGTCCGACTGGCGCTGGCGTCCACCTTGCAACGCCTGCCCATTTCCCACCGCGGCGACCTCGCCGCCGCGTTGATGGCCCGGAAAGAGGATGCTGAGGACCACAATCTCCCCTTGCTCATCTGGTACGGATTGATTCCGGTTGCCAATTCCGATCCAGGCGCGCTTGCGACCATGGCCGCCCAATGCGAAATGCCGCTCACTCGCAGGTTCATCGCCCGGCGTTTGGCCGAAGACATCGAGCGGAATCCAGCTCCGCTGAACCGTTTGTTCGGTCTCTCCACTGCGGGGTCCGAGGAGTGCCAAACCGACATCGTCAACGGCACAGCCGACGGACTTGCCGGCTGGCGCAAGGCCACCAAGCCCGCTGCCTGGGACCCCTTGGCAGCGAGACTCGGGAGTTCGACAAATCCCGCATTGCGCGATTGCGTGCGTGACCTGAGCGTCGTTTTTGGCGATGGCCGCGCCCTCGACGGGGTGATAAAGGTCGCCTTGGACCCGCATGCCAACCTCAACTCCCGCAAAGCCGCGCTGCAAACCCTCATTAACAACCGTGCGCCCGAATTGCGATCGGTCTGCGAGGCGGTGCTCGATACGCAGTTCCTCAATTCGGTCGCCGCCAGCGGCTTGGTCACCTTCGACGACCCGTCTGTCAGCGCCGAACTGGTCCGGGCCTACCGACGGTTTCATCCCTCTGAGCGCGGGCAATTGATCTCGGCGCTGTCTTCGCGTCCGGTATTCGCCCTGGCGCTGCTCGAAGCGGTTGCCGGAGGCAAGATCGCACGCGCGGATATTTCCGCCTTCCACGCCCGCCAGATTCGTGGGCTCAACGATCCCAAGCTCAACGACAGGCTTGCCGAGGTGTGGGGCGAATTCCGCGATTCGCCGGCTGACAAGCAACAATCCATCGCCAAATGGAAAGCCCAGCTCACCGGCGCGGAACTGGCTCGAGCAGACAAATCGCTGGGCCGGGTTCTCTTCAACACCGCATGCGCCTCGTGCCACACACTCTTCGGCGACGGTGGAAAAGTTGGCCCCGACCTAACCGGCGGCGGCCGCGCTAACCTGGATTTCCTGCTGCAGAATATCGTGGACCCGAGCGCGGTGGTCCCCGCTGACTTCCGGATGTCCATCGTGGACCTGAAGGACGGGCGTGTCCTCAACGCTATCATCACCTCCAAGACCGAGCGAACGATGACGCTCAAGACCATGACCGAGTCGCTCACGGTTGAGCGCTCCGAAATTGCCAGCATCACCGAATCGGCATTATCTCTCATGCCTGAGGGCTTGTTGGAAGGAATGACTCCGCCGCAGGCCAGAGACCTCATCGCCTACCTGATGTCCGCCAGTCAAGTGCCCTTGCCATCACCATCCGGCGCAACCAGCAACTCGAACTGAGGACTAAAGAACCGTGATTGCCTTATGAAGCCCAAGCGCCAGGTCGGAAGCCTCGCCAACCGTCATCAGCAACACACACGCCAACGGAACATGCCTCGGCTTGGCCGTGCTTGCGTCCTCATCGCCGCTTGGTTCACGGCCTGCGGGGCCGCTAGCGCGACTGATTTGGACATCCTCATGAACAGCCCGGTCGATATCGCGCGCAGCGCATACTCTTTCCGGGCCGATCGCAAGCCAGAGGAGAATCCGCCCGAGAGTTGGATCCTGCTCATGCAGTATGCCAACCTCCCATTTGATCAACCGGTGAATGTAGAGGCTCCCGAGTTCAAACCGGTCCTCTGCGGCCTGCTCTGGGAAGAAGTGCGCCCCCTGCGGCTCATTGAGCTGTCCTGGCCCGCTGAAGCCAAAGGCCTGCCGGCTCCTAGCGACCTGGCCCTCGCTTACTTCGACGGTACCGATGACACCGCCCATACCTGGTGGAATCCGCGTGCCCTTAAGGACGCGGGTAAACCCGAGGTGTCGGCCGATGGCCACACCTACCGTTACTCAATCTCCGTCGATACCTGGGGCGTGATCGCTGTTTTGCGGGGTGGCAGGCAAGGCTCTCAGTTCCCGGTCCCGACCATGCGTGCGATTGTCCCGGAAATGTGGAAGAAGGTGGATTTGGAACTCGAGTGGGGGTTCCAGGACACCACGCACGCAGGCGTGTACGATGGCCGCATCGAGGCTTACGACGGAATCATCGGTGAGGTGAGACCTCTTGCCGGCGACTCAGGCACGGTAATGAAGAGGGCTGAGAATTGGGTGTCAGTCAATAAAGGCAAAGGCCGGCGTGGCGTCCGCCTAACCCTCCTTTACATGGGCACCTCGCGTTGGCTCCGAGTTTGGCCTTACGAGGCCAAACCCGAGGATGTGGCTCGCACGATCCTCACGGTGTGGACCAAGTCGGGGAGTTTCTCCTTCAAGGCCGCGGATCTCGAGCAAGGCCCGATCCTGGCTCCTGAATATGGCTTCTTTGTGAGAGCTACCGCGCTTCAGACCCAGACTGCACCAGTTCCTCCCGAACTGTCGTCGGTGGTATCTCGAACGCTGGCCGAAAAAGTGGACGTTCTTCCGGGTGTTCCAAAAGTTCGCGGCTGGGCCAACAACACCATTCCTTGGTTCGGTGCGAACCCGTCGTTTGACGGCGGGTCCATCGGCAGCCTCACGATCCCGCCTCGCGTCGTAGCCATGCATCCCTCTCCTAGTCTGGATGTCGCGGTGGGCTGGCGCAGCCCCATCCGCGGACAGGTCCGAGTCCAAGCCAAAGTGGCCATGGCGGATTCGCAAGGCGGCAACGGCATCGAGTGGTCGATCGTGAGTGAGGCTAAAGCGGACCGGCAAACCCTTGCCGCCGGTGCAGTCAACACCGGCGGCACGCAGGCGATCCCCGTCGCCGCGAACGACACCGCTCTAAACCAGATCACAGTTGAGGAAGGAGAAAGCCTGTCACTGGTCGTCGGTGCCAAAGGAGGCAACCATTTCTGCGACACAACCCTTATTGAATTGAAGATCGCGGAGATCGGTGGCCAGGGACGCACCTGGAATCTTGCCGCCGATGTCCTGGACAACATCCATGGCGGCAACCCTCACACCGACGCATTCGGCAATCCTGCTGTCTGGCGCTTCTATACCACCGCTGCCGCCCCCGTATCATCGGCCTTGGCCTCTGTGCCGCCGTTTAAGCTCGGATCAAATGCGCAATCGGCAAAAGAGTTTTTGGCCGAGTTGAGCGCCAGCGGTCACAAGACGATCCGGCAACGCGTGCGGGAGCATTCCGAGCAAACCTGGGAAGACGCCGTTGCCGCCATGCGACCCGGGGAATTCTTGCCCCCCCACCCTAAGCCCGCGTTCGAGCCGCCTATGCAGGTGGATGTGCCTTCCGAGCGACTTAACGCGCAATGGAAATTGGGAGCCTGGCACATCTTGCGCCACTCCGAGAAAGACCAAGCCGGCAAATGGCATTTCAACGACTACCCTTTCGGAATTCTCGCCTCCGAGACCTACATGATTCTCCGTGCCCTCGACTTGCAAGGCATGCATAAGGAGGCCGCCGATGGGCTCGATCAGTGGCTGAGCTTGCCAATGCAGCCACGAGTCGTGCCCGGCGCCGGTGGGCATCACCAGTGGGCGCTCCCGGACCGCCCGCTCGGGCTGTTCTTCGACGGCATCGGCTGCCTCACCCACGCCGAGGGCTTGGCTGGCGTTGGTGGACATATGGACGGCGTCCACGCCATGGGTCCGGGCGCTATCATGTTCGCCGCGATAGAGCATTTCCGGCTGACGGGTGACATGGATTGGCTCAAAGCCCACGCCCCGCGATTGAAGGCAAACGCCGACTGGATTTTGCGCCAGAGACGGCTGCTGGCCGAGCATATCCCAGGTGGGCAGCGCCTCTGGAGTAAGGGTCTCCAGCCCGCCCACGTCGTGACCCCTGACAGCGAGCGCATGCACATGCAGTTCTACGAATCGGAGGCCTATTATTGGCTGGCCGTCAAGAACATGGCCGAACTCCTCACTCTGACTGACCCAAGCGCGGGCGCCCGCATGGCCGCTGACGCTGAGGCATACCGCCAGGATTTGATCGCCGCCATCGATCGTTCCATTACTCTCACGCCGGTGGTGCCCGTGCGGGACGGGACCTATCATTCGTTTATTCCTTTCGCTCCCTATGTCCGGGGATTCGCGGCCGGCGCTTGGGGGTGGCGACGCTGCCAGGGGCATGTCGGCGCGATCTACTGGGACACCGTCCAGTCAGCCGACCCGTTGATCAGTCCGAGCCGGCTCCTGCGCACGGCCGATCGGCGTGTGCAAGGCCATCTGGACGTGCTCGAGGACCGGCTTCTGCTCGAGAATACCAAGGTCAATGCGCGGATGACGGGGTACGATCCCGACAAGGACTTCTTTTCCCACGCCAGTTTCCAGTATCAGTGCGGCCTGGAACGGCACGCGAACATCCACCTGTTGGCCGACGACCCCCCGAACTTCATCCGGTCCATGCTCAATCAATACGCCGTGGATATCATGCCCGGGGAATACACCTTCAGGGAGCACACTACGGGGGGGCCGCCGGACAAGATTTACGAGGAATCCTGCTTTCTCGAGCGCTTTCGCCAGATGCTGGTGATGGAGGATGCTAACACCCTCTGGCTAGCCCGGGCCACCCCGCGCGCTTGGCTAGAGCAAGGTAAGCGGATTTCCGTGCGAAACGCTCCGACCCATTTTGGGATGCTGGCCTATGAAATCCTCTCAGACGTGGACAACGGAAAGATCATGGCAAAAGTTGAACTGCCCTCTCGCCATGCTCCAGGCTCGGTCGTCTTACGTTTGCGTCATCCCAGGTCAGCGCGAATTCAGCATGTGCAGGTCAACGGCAAGCCCTGGAAACGATTCGACCGTGACCAGGAGTGCATCCGGCTCGATGGCTTGGCTGGAGTGGCGAACGTCCAGGTGTTCTTCAGCAAAGACCCAAACCGGTGAGTTCTGATAACACACCCGTGTGTCAGGTACAAGAGCGTCACATTTAGCAGCGCCCGCCTTGCTTCAATTTCGGCCAGCTCCGAGCTCAGCAAGGCGGTCTTCAGAGACGTTTTATGCGAGCAACGCCTGCGCCAGCGTTACACACTGCTGGCGGATCCGCAGCGCTGCCTGCTCATTCTGAGGTTCATCGTGCTGGTTGTTCAATCGGAACGCCGCACAAGCCATCGGGCCTGCCGCCTCTGGGCCAGAGAATTGATTCTCAAGGCACTTCAAAGCACTGGTGACGCCCCGATTGCCGATTCGTCGTTCCTCTTGAAAGCCTGCTACTGCTGCCGCCGTCCCGCCGAGGTAGTTCATCGCCAAGTAAAGGATGTCGTGCGCGTCCTTTGGGCCTTTGCGTCCACTCGGGCCGCGTCGGCAACTCCAGACTGTCCGCCGGGTATTTGTCGAACGTGTCGTGCTTCATGCGCCGAATCCTTCCCATTCACGCAACGCCTGCGCCTGCTCCGGCCCGCGCTGCCCAACTTGCAGCAGGTCGAGGTAAATCTGGACGTCCGACACCAGCTTGAAACCGCTCACGGTCTGCGTCTCCTGAACCACACCTTCATCCTTCGGCCTTATCAGCCATAGGTTTCCGCCGTTGTCCACTGGCCGTGCCCAAGTGATTCCTTGCACGGATCTCTTCTTCAAGTAAGCCGATACCAGCGGCGGCGTCGTGTACGGATGCCGCAGATGCGCGGCGAACCACTGGGTAAAAACCACGTTCTCCGCGCCCAGCGCGTCGCGCGCTTGCTCCGCTAGTTCCGCCAGATTCCCCGCCAGCACCGAATACTCCTGAATGGTCGTTCGCTTGCGCCACTGATCTTCTGCGCTCCACGCGTCCAGCAAGCGGTTGAAATCTCGCACCCGATACAACGCCGCCAAGTGACGGTTGCCTCCCCTCGTCCGCTCCACCAGTTCTCGTTCGATCAGATCAGCTAGCGTCAGCGACACCAGTGCCCGCGAGATGTCCGTGCGCGTTTCCAACTCGCCCTGCGTCCACTCCTGCTCCCGGTGCGACAGCAGCGCCCGCACGACCCGCGAGGATTTCAGCGTGAACGGATTCAGTTCCGCGCCCGGATTCCGGTAGGCGTCGCGCTTCGGCTCACGATCCAGGAGGAACGACGGTGTCTTGACGAACAGTCGCCCATTCAAATCTGCATGGTTGATTCCTGCTGCCCTCAAGTCCGCTGCCAGCGCATCGGGAAGGTGCGGGCACAGCAAAAGAATCGGTTTCCCACCGGCTTCTACCTTGGTCTGCAACAGCTTGCGTGAAGGATTTAACCTCGGCCAGACCTCTAGAATCTGCTCTTGTTGTTCAGCCTGCAAAATGCAGTTCCGCGTTCCCGTCCTCCAGAGCGACGGCTCGAGCCACAATCCATTTATCACTCTGAACTTGAAAGATTTGCACAAACAAACTCAGCAGCCTCTCCACTGACTCAACGGCCTTTGTTTTAGGTTTTTCGTTCATTTCACTAAACCACTAAAATATGGTTATTTCCTAAAATCAACACTCGACCGCAAAGGAGCCCGGCGATCCCAACAGCGCGCCCACTGGGAAAGTCTTGCATCAACGCCTGCTTTTTTGCGCGGAGTTTACCAAGGCCCGGGCACGGCCTGCCGCGATCAGGTGTCAGGAGATCTCAACCGGCAACGGCGCCAAAGCGCCGCGCTGGCGAGCACTCGGCCATCCACCTGCCCTTCGCTTCCCCGGTTCTCTCCCGCAGCAGGGTCGCGCTCTACGACGTTGCGTTTAACCCGGAGCCCGCATCACGTCGCGATTCCCCCCCTCGTGCTCTTCGAGAGCCTCGTTCCACAGCTCCGCAGGCGTTATGTAACTTAATAATAAAATCGATTGACTAGTCTCCGCGGACGCGCTATCGTGAGAATCATGCAGAATGGCCCAGCCCATTCGCCGAACCGCGGAGCGCCGGGTGCGAACCTCACCTTCTCGGCGAGGGCACGCATCCGCTCAGTCCGCCGTCATCGCCAACTCGGGCACTCCATCCTTTGCCTTTCTCAAATCCCTCTCGGCCCTTCAGCCTTTTGCCTTCAGCCTTCCGCCTATCGGCTCTTCACCGCGGTGTTATCGGATAACTACACGCAGCACCCGACCCTCCGGCCACTCACCGACTCCCCACTCACCGACTCCCCACTCGCCACTCGCCACTCGCCACTCGCCCCTAACCTGAATCCGCACTAGCAATATACGTGAACGCATCGTCAACTTACTCAAAAGCGCCTTCATTCATTACCAACCACTTACGCGCCCGGCGCCCCGCAAGCTGGGCTGGCCAAGTTCCCCACCAGTGATAACCTCCTCCTTGATGAACAAAGCGCTGACCATCTTGATCTTGGCGGTGGGGACGCTCCCGGCCGCTCTCTCGGCTGCCTCGTTGCCCATTGCTCCGGGTCCCTTCCAGCCGACCATGGAATCCCTGACCAATTATCATTGCCCGAAATGGTTCCGGGACGCCAAGTTCGGCATCTGGGCCCATTGGGGCCCTCAATCCGTGCCCATGGACGGCGATTGGTACGCCCGCCATCTTTACGTCCAGGGAGATCCGCAGTACCAGGACCACCTCGAACATTACGGCCATCCCTCCACCAACGGCTACAAGGACATCATCCCGTTGTGGAAGGCCGAGAAATGGGATCCGAACCGCTTGATGGCGCTCTACAAAAAAGCCGGCGCGAAATACTTCGTCAGCATGGGCACTCATCACGATAACTTCTACCTCTGGAATTCAAGGCTCCACAATTGGAACTCGGTCCAAATGGGACCCAAACGTGATGTGGTCGGCGATTGGCAGCGGGCGGCAAAGAGGAAGGGCCTCTACTTTGGCGTGTCCGAGCACTTGGGCGCGAGCTTCACCTGGTTCCAGGACAGTCACAAATCCGACAAAACAGGCCCCCTCGCGGGAGTGCCCTACGATGGCGCCGATCCCGCGTACGCCGAGCTTTATCACTTTCCTGCGGAACCTGGCGACACTGATTGGTACAGCACCAATCCCAAGTGGCAGCAGCAGTGGTTCGATCGGATCAAGGAATTGGTGGACAACTATCACCCCGACTTGCTCTACACGGACGGAGCTTTGCCCTTTGGCAACGAAGTTGGGCGCAGTCTTATCGCCCATCTTTATAACGTGAGCACCAGCTCCCATGCCGGGAGGCCTCAGGTCGTTTATACCTGCAAACAGAAATCAGAAGGCCGCTGGGTGGAAGACCTCGAACGCGGCGTCATGCCCGGCATCAACCCATTCCCTTGGCAGACTGACACCTCCATCGGAGACTGGTTTTACAATCGGAATTGGAAGTTCCGGCCGGTCGCATGGACCATTCACATGCTGGTTGATATCGTCAGCAAGAACGGCAACCTGCTGCTCAACATTGTTCAGCGCCCCGATGGATCGCTTGATCCAGAGGTCGAGCGGGCCCTTTCCGAACTCGCGGACTGGATCTCAGTCCATGGCGAAGCGATCTACGGCACCAGGCCCTGGCTCGTCTATGGCGAGGGTGCGGTAAGAACCAAGGGCGGCAGCTTCAAAGAGGATTTTGCCTACTCCGCAAAAGACATCCGCTTCACCACCAAAGGTCCCAACCTCTATGCCATCGCGCTCGGTTGGCCGGAGGACGGCCAGCTTGTGATCAAGTCGCTGGCCAGCCTTGGCGGCCAGGACGCCAGCCGTGTCAAAACCGTCAGCTTGCTAGGTTTTCGAGGTAAGCTTGAGTGGACCCAAACCCCCGAGGCGCTCATCGTCAAACTGCCCTCCCAACGCCCCTCCAAATACACCTGCGCCTTGAAAATCCGCGGTGCCAACCTCCGGCCTGCTCCACTGCCAGAACCGGATACCGTTATTCAGCCCGATCCAAAGGGCAATATCACCCTGGCCGCCGACGCCGCCGACCTCCACGGTAACGGGGTCAACACCGAGGTGAGAGATGACCAGCCCAATCTCGGCTTTTGGGACGATGCTGCCGATTGGGTCTCTTGGAGCGTCAATTTCACCCAACCAGGGAAATTCGCGATCACCGCTTCCACCGCCACGGTTCACTCGAATGGAGAAGGAGTTGTTGAGATCGGAACGAACCCTGTTTCTGCCAAATTCCCCAACACCGGCGACTGGGGCAAATTCACGATGATCGATCTTGGCCAAATCGAGGTCACCACTCCCGGCCGGCAAACTGTGAAGCTTCGTGCCAAAGATCCCTCCACCTGGAAGCCGATCAACCTGCGCTTTCTCAAATTGACCAGGCAACCGGACTAGGCCGTCGGCCGAACTCTCTCGAGATTTGGCTCCCTCGGAATCACCCGTCGATCCACCGCTTCTGCAATGCTCGGTCCGCGTTTAAGTGTTGGCTGGTTTGTCGCGAGTCAGTTCCTCAACCAGCTTCACCACATCGCTTACCGTCGCGAGGGACTTGAGTTGGTCCTCTCTGATCACGATGCCGCACTTCTCCTCGATTTCCCAGCCGGTCTCGATCAGGTCCAAACTATCCAGGCCCAGGTCTTTGACCAAGTGGCTATCCTCACGCACCGTGGCAAGATCTAGTTTCTTACCCTTGGCCCGCTGCAAAGCCTCAAACAATACGGTCCTAATTTCCTCTTGTTTCATAGCATCATACGACGCCTCTCTTCTCAAGGAGATGAAGGCGCACAGCGACCCAGCACCAGGACGCTATTGGCGCCTCCGAAGGCGAATGAATTCGAAATGGCCTTTCCCACTTGGGCGCGGCGCGGCGAGCAAGGTACGTAATCCAAATCGCACCGAGGGTCGATTTCATCGAGATTGGCTGTGGGGGGCAGCAGCTGATTCTCAAATGCACCGAGGATCGCCGGCAACTCGAGCGCCCCGCTAGCGCCAAGTCCATGACCCAGCACCGATTTGGTTGAGCTTATTGGAACGCGGGGGGCCATGTGACCGAAGGCCCGCTTGATGGCCTCAGTCTCGCACGAGTCGTTCAATTCCGTGCCGGTGCCGTGGGCATTGATATAGTCGATGTCTTCTGGCTTTAAGTCCGCATCCCGAAGGGCCTGAACGATAGCCTCGGCCTGCGAATTCGCGTCCGGCTGCGTGATGTGAGTTCCGTCGTTGTTTTCTCCATAGCCCAGGACCTCCGCGTAGATGCGCGCTCCGCGTGAGAGTGCCGACTCGAGTTCCTCGAAAACAAACATGGCTGAACCTTCGGCCAAAGCCAGACCGGCTCGCCTTTTGTGAAACGGGAGGGAGCACTGCTCCTTGTCGGTGGCGTTGGAGCACACGCGCATGGCGGCCCACGCCGATATCACCGTTCTGCAAAGCGGCATCTCCACTCCGCCCGTCACCATCTGTTTGATGCTGCCCGATCTAATGAGGTCAACCGCACGCGACATGGCCATGTTGGCGCTGGCGCAAGCTGACGCCAGAGTCATTTGCGGACCTCTCAATTTGAAGCAAATCGCGATTTGCGCGCTGATGGAATTGAACATCAATCTCGTGACCGTTTTGGGACGGGCGCCCCGCGGACCGGATCTTGCATACGCGAGGTAGGCCTCCTCGGTTGCCTGGCATGGACCGCCGCCCGAGCCAAGGCTGATGCCAATCGGCAATGGCATCTGGGGTTCGAGACAGACGTCGGCATCGATCAGCGCGCGCCGCGTTGCCGATCGGCAAAGCAGCAACGCGCGATCCGTCCGATCCAATTGGTTATCTGGCCAGCATGGGCGGTCCTCCTCGGCGAAGAAAGAATTATCAACTTCTCCCGCCAACGAAATGCGCAGGTCAGAGGTATCTACCAGGGTGATGGTTCGCAAGACCGAGCGCCCACTGGTAATACTCTCCCAATAGCGTTGAAGCGTCGCGCCTGCTGGCGTCACCAATCCTACCCCGGTAATAACCACCCGCTTACGGAAAGAATGGCCCATGACCTTGAGCTGGCTGGAGCGAGAAGGGCGCAAGTGTCTTCAACCGCGCCATGGCCCAGCAGGGCGATGGGGGGCAGTTTGTCTTCGACACGTAACTAATGCGATTTGTCTTCGTCGCGGGCCGGAACCATGCCCAAACCGATGGGGCGGGTCAAGGTGCAAGGGATCGGATCGATCGCCTGCCCGATAGCAATGGGAGCAGGCGGTAACATGCGGGAGTGGCGCCGAAAGGTAGGCGCTTTAACCGGGAGGAGAAGGGGCTTCACGTGTGGCGCGCTCGTGGCTATCTTCGCGGCCATTAACATTTTCATCACCGGCGGAACGCTCGGGTTGGGGGCCGAGCTTGCCAAGCTCTATCTTGCCGATGGGCATCGAGTTGCGGTCTGCGGCCGCAACCGCGAGCACTTCGAGAAGACGTTTCGCGAGGAAAACGCGAACCTGGTTTACTACGCCGCCGATGTCAGCCGACTGGAGGATGTCCAAAGAACGCTTTGGGACTTTTCGAAGAACCAACCCCCCGACATTGTGATCGCCAACGCCGGCGTCGTCTCGACGACGGTGAACCACCGAACGGACTTTGATAAGAACCGCAAGGTTCTGGAAGTGAACCTTTGGGGCGTGTACAACACCATTGAGGTCGCGGTATGCATCATGGAGCGTCAAAGGACAGGAACGATAGTGGCCATCTCATCTCTGGCAGGCCGCATTGCCGTCCCCGGAAACCCAGGCTACACAGCTTCAAAAATCGCGATCACTAGCCTCTGCGAAACTCTCAGCCTCGATCTTAGCCATTCAGGCATTCGCCTGATGACCGTCGAGCCGGGATACATTGACACGCGGATGTCGGAAGGTGCGGGACATGGGATGCCTTTCCTCGTGGCCGCTTCCAGTGCCGCCCGGAAGATCAAGAATGGAATCGAGAGGGGAAAAAGCCATATGGCATTCCCTTTTCCGCTGGTAGCGGCGATCGCGATGGCACAACTCCTGCCGAACTTCATTCTCCGACGTCTTTTGACTTCTCGCCTCTTGAATCTGGAGTTTAAACCAAGTTTGACTGAGGACACGGCTCTGCAGCTAGAACCGACGCGGCCGGAGGGAGCGATCGGTGAAGGCCCGCGAAATGATCGAGCAGTGTGAGGTGCACGCGCTCGTTGCGTTCCGCCGCTGCGACGGGATCGATGTTTAGACGGGGGTGTTCCACCAGAGCCATGGCTTTTCGGGACCAACCTCGCAGATGCACGCGTGACCAGTTCCCGACCACATCCGCCCCCGCCAGTCTTGTGCGGTCGAGGAAGAAGTCGAGCACTTGAACAAGCTCTGAGAGTAGAAGCTGGCCGGAGTCCCACGTCACCGTGCACTCGGAAGCCAACAGGACATCCGTGTCAACCGACGCATAAAGCGGAAGCGACCTGATGTCGCTATCGTAGTGCGCGAGGATCCTTTCCAGGCGGGAAGGCTCAACTACCGACGCCATCCCGGTCCGGAGCGGTTGATGGTCGATTCTCTTCCAGCGGCCTCGAGTGAAGCGGCGCACCGCGGGGATGAGTGTTATTTTGTTAGTCTCCAAGAGCCGCCATGGCGTCAGGGGCTGATAACGATTGTCGAAGTCCGTGGTCCCGCCTACGAGAAAGATCCTGCGAACATGCGGCATGCGCGCTGCGTGGTGAAGCCACGTTCCACAATGGAGAAAAGGAAGTCCGCGCATCCAATCCGGGTGGGCGTCGAGCACAAGAAGGTTGATCGGCTGAGTCATCCGGCGCAAAAGCGCATAGGTGACGTGGTGGAAATCCCCCGAACCGATATAATGAACTTCAGGACCATCCGTATTCGGTAGACTGCGGAGCAAGTCTGCGGCGAAGATTTCGAATTCGCTGTGACCGCATGCGAGGCGCACCCGCGCACCCCAAGAACGCATGCAGTCGGCGCCGGGCGGAGCCTGGCAGCGCTGCAATAGGTTTTCCTGGAGTTCGAAACCATCGTCCAGATTCAAGATGCGGGCGCGACAACCCATACTCGTCCTGGACTCTGGCAGGGTTAGTCGCGATTCAAAGCATTTTACCAACCCAAAGATTGAACCAGGAACCATCCGGTCCTACAGCCAGTCGACCGCACCATCCCACCCAGCGTTCCGCATTTCCTCTGGACAAATCGCGTACCGGGGTCTTTGAACTTGACCCAGCCAGTTCGTCTCAACCACGCTCAAACGCGAAAATGTATCCCTCGTTGGATCGACCGTCAGGCAAGGCTGGAGAACCATCGGCTAAAGAAGCCATCCATCGTTTGACGCGCCATCTGAGCGAGGATCGGATCTCCCGTTTTTTCCTTTCGATGCAAAAGCGCTTTGCGGGCTTGCACATGAAGGATCTGGTCGCCCAGGAGATGGATGATCAGAGGCGGATCCGATTTGGAAATCACACGGTCACCAATTTTGGCTCGGACAGTTTTTTGGGCCTGGACCGCGATCGACGCGTGCAAGAGGCAATCGCGCGCGGGTTGAAAACCTGGGGAACGCACAACGGTTCCGCGCGTGGTTTTTACAGCGTTGAGGCCTGTGCCGAAACGGAACGCCGGCTGGCAAGGTGGCTGGGGGTCGAAGATACTCTGGTCTTTCCCAGTGTGACGCTCGCCAACCTCGGCGCCCTCCCTGCGGTCACCGCGCGGGAGGATCTCTTGATCGTGGACGCACTCGCGCACGACAGTGTGCAAGAAGCCGCTAAAATCTCGGCCCAAAACGGAGCCCACCTAAAACTAGTGTCGCCGTGCACGGTAGAAGGCGTCCGCAGCATTCTGGAATCGTGTGAATACCAGTCCTGCCTCTTGGCAGTAGATGGCGTTTACAGCATGACGGGAACAACCATCCCACTCCGCGCCCTCGACGAACTGGTCCGCGCGAATCGCGGGCTCCTCTACATCGATGACGCCCACGGAACCGGCGTGGTGGGTGAGCGGGGCACAGGCGTTGCACGCCGGGAACTCGGCCACTTGGACGGCGTACTGGCTGTAGGTTCGTTGTCCAAAGCGTTTTCTTGCATGGGCGCCTTCATCACCTGCACGGCCGAATTAAAGTTCCTGCTGAAAATCCGCTCGCGGACGTATGTATTCGGGGGACCAATTGCGCCTCCGTATCTCGAAGCCACCTGCACGGTCTGCGACATCCTTGAGTCCCCCGAATATGATGTCCTCATCGGCCGCCTCCGGAGCCTCGTGAGCCGGCTGCGTCACGGCGCCGGTTCCCTTGGCTACACCGTCCTCGGTGAAGACGCACCGATCGTGTCTCTGCTGATCGGCGATTTTGACAGGACTCTCCGCGCGGGCAAACGGCTCTTCGAGCGCGGCTATTATGTCCAGTCCGTCCTGTATCCCGCGGTTCCTATTAATCACGGAGTTCTGCGGATCCAAGTAAACGCCAACCACGCACCCGAGGCCGTGGATGGGTTATTGAACGCGCTTGGTGACATGAAAAAGGACCTCCTTAAAGAAATCAGACCAACCGCCCCAGACCAAACCTCTTGACGCAGTCCGAGGCCGCCGGTGGGGGCTCGACAATTGACACTCCCGGGCCGCGCAGTATAATTGAGAGCGAAGACTCGGACGCTAGCAGCAGAATCGGATCGTATCACACCAAGAGCCATGTCGAGTATGCATCCGAGACTCTTCGCCGCGAGCCTAAGCCTCTTCTTTGTCATCTCTCTGCAACTCGCAGGCGGCGATGATTCCTCCTCAATGTCGGTTGCCTGCCTTGGGCGCATCGTGCCGGAGAACGGGTTGGTCCACCTGGCGGCGCCGTATACCATTCAAGGTCCATCCATTGTTGCAGAATTGATGGTCGCTGAAGGCAACCGTGTGACCAACGGGCAAGTAGTCGCCAAAACCCATTATTATCCCCCGCTCGAAGCCGCCTATCGATTGGAGGAAGCGCATGTCAAGGCCGCCGAGTGCCGCCTCGCCCAGGTGCAGGCCGGGCAAAAGCCCGAGGACATCGCAGCACAAGCCGCGGCGCTCAGGCGGCTCAAAGCCGATCTTGCCCAGGTCGAGAAAACGTTTCGACGAAATGAGTCCTTGCACCAAACGGGGTCGATCTCCGAGGAAGAGTTTGACCGCAGCCATCTGGCCTTCGAGGAGGCTCAGCAGTTGGTGGAAGAAAACCAGGAGAAGCTGAAGAGCCTTTCGGAGGTCCGTGAGGTTGATGTGGCGGTGGCCAAAGCCGATTTGGAAGCTGCCGTAGCGTCCGCGCGCCACGCCAAAGCGGAGTGGGAACAGACGATCGTTCGCTCTCCTTTGGACGGCACTGTGGTGAGGATTGATGCCTGGCCGGGAACCGTGATTGGGCCGGCCGGAATCATGGAACTGGCGCGCACGGAGCCGATGTACGTTATCGCGGAGGTCTACGAAACCGACGTGGTCAAGGTCAAGGTTGGCCAGCGGGCGGAGATCGGCGGCGCGTCTCTCCCGTCTCCCTTGCGAGGTCAGGTGACCCAAATTGGCCTCCAAGTCGGCAAAAACGAAGTCCTGAGCGTCGACCCCATGGCCTACACCGATAACCGGGTCGTGGAAGTGAAGATCCGACTGGAGAAACAGACCGCAACGCAGCCCCTCCTGAATGCGCAAGTGAGCGTGCGGATCCTGCAATGATCGCCAGGCTGGCTGGACTCCGAGATCGATTAATGCCCTTGGGAATACCCCTGGCGTGGCGTCAGCTTTCAGCCCAGAAACTGCGCTTGTGCGCCGCCGTCGCGGGCATCACCGTCGCCTCAGTCATGATGATGATGCAGTTGGGTTTTCGCGATGCGCTCTTTCGCAGCAATACCCTGCTCCATGAACGGTTGAACGGTGACCTCGTTATGGTGAGCCGACGGTACCAGTCTCTGATTTCGGCCGAAAGCTTCCCCCGGGGCCGGCTGGAACAAACCCTCGGCTCGGCCGATGTCGCCTCGGTCGCCTCGGTGTGCGTTGGAGGTTTGAGCTGGAAAAACCCGGAAACCATGCAGGAGCGCGATATCTTCGTCATTGGAATCCAGCCCGACGGCAAAGCGCTGATGTTCCCCGATAGCACCCCGGATCTCGAGCAGTTGAAACTCAAGGGCGTCGTCCTGTTTGATGCGCAATCGCGAAAAGAGTTCGGACCCATCGAGCACATGCTCAGCGCCAAGGGGATTGTCAGCACCGAACTGGGCGGAAATCGAGTCCGTGTCGGGGGGGTATTTAGACTGGGGTCTTCCTTCGCAGCCGATGGGAACCTCCTCACCAGCGACGCGACTTTCCGCCACCTGCTCAGCCGGGCCAATGGCCCGATCGACATCGGTCTGGTGCGGCTCCGTCCGGGCGTTGACGCGGGCACTGCGCGTAATCTCCTTGCCTCCTGGCTGCCTGCGGACGTGCGCTTGTTCACTCGGCCCGAATACATCCAACTCGAACGCCAGTACTGGGCCGATCACACTCCCATCGGATTCGTGTTCATGGCTGGCATGGTAGTGGCGTTTTTGGTCGGCGCCGTCATTGTTTACCAGATTCTCTATACCGACGTCGTCGATCACCTGAAGGAGTACGCCACGTTAAAGGCCATCGGATACACGGATCGATTCCTCTTCGGCGTGGTCATGCAAGAGGCCGGCCTCTTGTCGGTCTTCGGGTTCCTGCCTGGCTGTGGGGTTTCCCTGGGCATTTTTGCTCTCACCCGAAGGATAACTCTGTTGCCCGCTTACTTCACAGCGGACTCCGCGGCCTTGGTCCTGCTCTTGACTGTGACCATGTGCTTGTTGGCCGGCTATTGCGCCATTGGCCGACTCAAATCAGCCGATCCCGCCGAGATCTTCTAGATGACCCGCGAGCCGATTATCTCGTTGCGCAACGTGGATCATTCCTTCGGCTCAGGGGCCTTGGCCAAGCAAGTCCTCTTTGACCTTACGGCAGACTTCTTCCCTGGCGAGATCGTCATTTTGACGGGCCCCTCGGGCTCAGGAAAAACCACGGCCTTAACCTTGGCCGGCGGATTGCGCGCGGTTCAACGCGGCAGCGTGCGCGTGTGTGGCCTGGAGCTGAGGGGAGCCTCCGCGGCGCAGTTGGTGGAGGTGCGCCGAAAGATTGGATTTGTGTTCCAAGCACACAATTTGCTCGGGTCTCTCTCCGCGGCGGAGAACGTGCAAATGTCCCTGGCCTTGCATGGCGGGTGCTCGCGAGCCGAAGCAGTTCAAAGATCCTGCGACCTGCTCGGTTCCGTGGGGCTCAAGGAACACGTCCACAAATTGCCCGCCCAACTGTCGCTCGGACAGAAGCAACGCGTGGCGATCGCCCGCGCCCTGGTTGGCCGCCCGCAAATCATCCTTGCCGACGAGCCCACCGCCGCCCTCGACAAGCAGTCTGGTCGCGAAGTCGTGGAGTTGTTGCATGACTTGGCGCGCAAACAGGGCTGCGCAATCTTAATGGTGACTCATGATAACCGGATCCTCGACATCGCGGACCGGATGTTGACGCTCGAGGATGGTCGGCTCTGCTCGTTCACGAAGGGTTTGGCATCGAGCGCGGGTTACATGCTCAACAGCTTGGCTATGGCTCATCGGCGGGGCGACCTTGCCCACCACTTGGAAGATTTAACCGATAGCCAATTCCTCCTCGTTCTCGAAGAATCAACCCGGGAATTAGACGAGTTGCTGCGCGTGGTGGAGAACGCGCGGCAACAGATCTCTCAAACCACTCTCGACCAGATTCTGGAGGCCGTAACACGCAAAATAACGCGGCTGCTTAAGGCCGATCGGGCAACCTTATTCCTGGTCGATTCTGCCGCCAGTTTGTTGCGCTCCAAGGTCGCCCAGAGCGACGCCGAGGAGCCCTTGGAAATTGTGATCCCGATCACTCAAGGCATCGCCGGACACGTCGCCCGGACCCGCGAGACTTTGAACATCCCCGACGCGTACCAGGACGTTCGCTTTGATCGGCAAACCGATTCGAACACCGGCTATCGTACCCGTAGCATTTTGTGCATGCCCATCTACAGCCGGGCAGGCGAGGTGTTTGCTGTGGCCCAGTTGCTCAACCGGTTAGATCACCAGCCGTTCGATACCACGGATGAACAGCGATTTCGCGAGTTTACGGTTCCGCTCGGTCTGATTCTGGAGACCTGTTGCCGAGCTGTTCAGGTGAACCCCAGCGGATTCAGCCCGCGCGGGTAGACGGGTGGCCAGCTTGAGGCTGGTCCGGCTCTCATCCTTGCTTGGTACAGGAGGTGCTCAGCGGTGGCAGTGCTTATGATGAGAATCATTCTAGTCTTGGTGTGTGCCGTGGCCACCCTCCGGGCGGGGCCCACCAATTCCATCCTCTTCGTGACCCAGGTCCCCATTCCCGCGGATTTCACCTCCATCGGCTCCACTTTCGGCAACCAGAGCCCCAGCCTCGACTCTTGTGGACGGGGCGGCGATCTCTACATCCGCTACCCGGACGGGACCCTGAGGAATCTCACCCGCGCGGCCGGGTATGGCGCCTGGGGTTTGCAGTCCAGCAACGGCATCGCCGTCCGCCAGCCTTGTGTTCATTGGAGCGGCCAGAAGGCGGTCTTCAGCATGGTCATCGGCGCCCCCACGAGACAGTTCGACTACAGCTACGCCGGTTTCTGGCAACTCTACGAGATTACCAATTTCACCAACCCCAACTCGGTGCCCGTGATCACCAAGGTTCCCAACCAACCTACGAATTTCAACAACATCGCCCCCCTCTACGGCAGCGATGATCGCATCATTTTCACCAGCGATCGACCGCGCAGCGGAGAGGCCCATCTCTACCCGCAGCTTGACGAATATGAGGAGGCCCCCACCGTCACCGGCCTCTGGAGCCTGAACCCTTCCACCGGCGATCTCTTCATGGTTAATCACACCCCAAGTGGTGCGTTTTCCCCCATTCTTGATCGCGCTGGACGCATCGTCTTCGTCCGCTGGGACCACCTCCAACGCGACCAGCAAGCCGATACCGATTTCGTGGACGGCACGATCACCTATGGCGCCTTTAACTGGAGTGACGAATCTCCCTCCTCCGTACCCACCACCAATCAGACGGAAATCTTTCCCGAGCCCCGCGGTGTTCGTACCGATCTCCTGGCTGGCACCGGTTTAACCGGCCACAACTTCAACCAGTTCTTCCCCTGGGCCATCAACCAGGATGGCACCGACGAGGAGACGCTGAATCACGTGGGACGTCATGAATTAGGGGGCAGCTATGCCAACGCCGCCTTCACCAACGACCCCAACATCCAGGACCTCTATTATTTTGGCGACCATTACAATACCAATACCATCAATAACTTTCTCCACATCAGCGAGGATCCACGGACCCCTGGACTGTTCTATGGTATCGACGCCCCCGAATTCGGCACCCACTGCGCCGGCCAAATCGTTTCCCTCACCGGGGGCACCAACCTGAACGCATTCTACATGCGGCTTAGTTACTTAACTCCGCTCTCGACCCGGAATCCCGCTCCCTCCCTAAACGACGTCCCTCCCGACCACACCGGCCTCTACCGCAACCCGATCGCTACCAGCGACGGTTACATGATCGCTGCACACACCACCAATGTCCTGGGCGAAGATGGCCGCGGTGGCACATCCGAGTTTCCCACCACTCGCTACGATTTCCGGCTCAAATTCCTCAAACTGGCCAATGGTTACTATGTTCCAGACCAACCGCTTACTTCCGGGATCACCAATCGTGCCAGCTATTGGACCCCCGATATCCTGGTTACCATCACCAACCTGCTCTGGGAACTCGATCCGGTCGAAGTGATCGCTCGCACACGTCCGGCTCCCTTCGAAGTTCCCATCCCGGATCCCGAACTCGCAGCCTTTAGCGCAGCAGGTGTCGATGTGGCTGAATTCCAGGATTATCTGCGTGCCCATAGCCTGGCCTTGATTGTCAGCCGCGATGTCACGACCCGCGATCACGCCGATCGCCTTCAGCCGTACAACCTGCAAGTCGCCGGCACCACCCACCAGACCAAGGGCAGTTCCGGAAAAATGTACGATGTCGGCTGGCTTCAACTCTTCCAGGCCGACCAGTTGCGCAGCCTCAACTTCGGGAACCCCGCCACTCCCCGGGATGGTCGGCGTGTTCTCGCCCAGAACCTCCACGATCCGGCGGTGGACAATCCCGACTATCCCGCCGCGCCCGTGGGCTCGGTCAAGGTTGCTCCTGACGGCTCTACCGCCGCCGTAGTCCCCGCCCGGCGCGCCTTGTCTTGGCAACTGACCGATAGCGCGGGGACCGGCGTGGTGCGCGAACGCTATTGGCTCACCTTTGCCTCTGGGGAGATCCGTTCCTGCACGAGTTGCCACGGCATCAATCTCACCGACCAAGCCGGCCATCCGGCTCCCACCAATACCCCGTTGGCGCTCGTCGAACTTCTCAACCATTGGAAAACCAACGCCACAATCCAGGCAAACGTCATTGATGTTCAGGGTTCCAAATTCTGCCAGGTCACCTTCACCCGGCGTCCTGCGGAAACAGGTGTCACCTACCGCGTCCAGAAATCAACCGATCTCCAAAACTGGACGGAGATCGCCAGCTACGCAGGTGCTAAGGCGACCTTGACGCCAAGCGCTTCCGAAGTCTCACGCCTGGGTTCGCCCAACGAGAGCGTTACCGTGCGCGATAACAGCGGGCTCGCCTCGCAATCGGCCGGATTCCTCCGTGTTCGGGTTACCCGCCCCTGATAGCCGCCCGTCCCAGCCCTCCCAGTAGTGTGGGCATAACTGGGTCTCCTCGAAAACCGTCTTGCTGGCCGCTGGTTTTCGCCTTGCTCGCGTTCGCGTCGGGGCCATATTAAGGGCGGTCTTCGCAGAGATCGGTAGCCCATGCACCCGCACCAGAACGGCGGCGATCCTTGCCCGAGTTTCATAACCCGGGTTGATCAATGGCATTATCGCACCGCGCGCAGCCCGGGTCCTCTGCCGTTCTTCCAGCGGGCCATCCTGTTCGTTCTGAGCGTGGCCCTGGCTCTTGGTGTAGCGAGCGAGGTTGCCAACGCGGTTGACGGCTCTGCTCCCACTTCCCCGCCTCTCGAGCGGCATTGGTCCTTCCTCCCGCCCGCTCCCGTCACCCCGCCGACCGTGCCGGGCACCAAAGCCCAGCCCAATCCTATCGACGCTTTCATCCTCGCAAAGCTCCGCGATCTTGGGATCAAGCCCGCCGCTTCCGCGTCGAAAGCCGAGCTCCTCCGGCGTGCGACCTACGATTTGACCGGCCTTCCTCCCACGCGGTCCGAAGTCGAGGCTTTCCTGGCCGATCACTCCCCGCAAGCTTGGGAGCACGTGGTCGACCGCCTCCTCGCCTCGCCTGGCTACGGCGAGAAGTGGGCCCAGCATTGGCTCGACCTCGCTCACTACGCCGACTCGAATGGCTTCGAACTCGACGCCGATCGGCCAGATGCCTGGCGCTACCGCGATTGGGTTATCCGCGCCTTCAACCAGGACATGCCCTATGACCGTTTTGTTACCCTCCAAATCGCTGGAGACGAGGCGGCGCCGGGCGACCCGGACGCGCTCATTGCCTCTGGTTTCGCGCGCAGCGGACCCCGCGAAGTTGTCTCCGGAAACATCGACCCGGAGGTTCGCCGACAGGATGAATTAACCGAGGCGACCACTACGGTCGGCTCTGTAGTGATGGGCCTGACCATGGGCTGCGCCCGGTGCCACGACCACAAGTTCGATCCACTTCCGGCCACCGACTACTATCGCCTCCAGGCCTTCTTCGCCGGCACGCACCTCAACGAAGTGCCCATTTTTGACAAGGCCGAGAAGGAACGCTTTGACCAGGAAACAGCTCGCATCCAGGCCCTCATCAAGCCCCTTGTCGAAGCCCGGGAAAAGATCGAGGGCCCCTATCGCGAAAAGATCGAGAAGCTTAAGAAGGCAGCCCTCACGCCTGCCGAAAGAGCCGTCCGCGCCAAACCCAAGGAACAACGGACCCCAGAGGAGGAACGCCTTTTTGAAGGGACGAGCGTTGCCCTTAAGGTGGACTGGCCGGAGGTCGCTGACGCCGTCTCCACAAACCCAGCAGATCGGAAAGCCCGCGAGACCCTCAAGCACCAAATCTACGAACTTGAACAACAATTGCCCAGGCCACCCGCCCACGCGATGGCAATGACCGAGGATTCTCCGAAGCTGCCCGAAACCTGGGTGCTCAAGCGCGGAAGCATCAAGAACAAGAGAAAGACAGTTGAACCCGGGCCACCTGAGGTCCTGGTCGCGAACGCTGCGGGCCACTTACCTTTCCAGGCACCTAGCCAGCCTGTTGATGCAACCCATTCCGGCTGGCGCTTGGCCTTGGCTAGCTGGCTGACAGCCCCGGAACACCCGCTCACCGCGCGCGTCATGGTGAACCGGCTCTGGCAGCATCACTTCGGGCGAGGCCTTGTGGCCACCTCTTCGGACTTTGGAATTCGCGGAGACCGGCCAGCCAATCAACCGCTCCTCGACTGGCTGGCTCAAGAGTTGGTCCGCAACGGCTGGCGTCTCAAGTCGATCCATCGCTTGATCCTAACCTCGAAAACCTACCAGCTCAGCTCCCAGAGTCTGGACCCGGTCGGAATGGCCAAAGATCCCTCCAACATCTACCTGTGGCGTATGAACCGACGACGGATGGATGCAGAAGGACTTCGGGACTCGGTCCTTGCTGTATCCGGCCGGCTAAACCCCAAAGCGGGTGGTCCCGGAGTTCGCATTGCGCTGGAACCCGAGGTGCGCGCCTTGATCTTCACCGAGTCGGAGGAAGTGGATCTCTGGCCGATCAACCCGGATCCAGCCGAACGTTGTCGGCGCTCCATCTACATTTACCGCAAACGCAACGTGCACTACCCGATGTTTGACGCCTTCGACGCGCCGGATGCGCTGACACCCTGCCCGGTAAGGCCGGTGAGCACCCACGCACCACAGGCGCTGGTGATGATCAACAGCGGATTTGCCCAGGAGTCGGCCGGGGCCTTCGCCCGTTCTCTCTCCCAAGCCTCAACCGATCAGCGCGCGCGGATCACTGAGGCCTTCCTTCGATGCTACGCCCGCAAACCGACGCGCCAGGAGCTGCTCGAAGCGCAACGGTTTCTGAACCAAGGCGCGCCTCCTAATCTCGAGCGATGGAGCGACTTCGCGCTAGCCCTGATCAACAGCAATGAATTCGTTTATGTCCCCTGAGCCCCACCGGCCAAAACGCTGCCCGGGCCCCCTTGCCCCTGAGTATGGCTCCTGGTCGCGCCGACACTTCCTGCAAACCGCCGGTCAAGGTTTCGGCGCTCTGGCTCTGGCCCAATTGCTGGCCTCTGACGCCTTCGGCGCCTCGCCTGCGCCAACTTGGGCTGCGGCACCCCGAGGGCCCCATTTCGCGCCCCGCGCCAAACGCTGCATTTTCCTCTTCATGGTCGGCGGGCCCAGCCAGATGGAGCTTTTTGATCCTAAACCAGGCCTGGACCAACTTCATGGAAAACGTCTCCCGGCCGCCTTTGGCAAAGTAACCAGCCAGTTCCTCGAGGATGATCCCATCTGTCTTGGTACCACCCGGACGTGGGGTCGCTACGGTCAGTCCGGCATCGACATGTCGGACCTCATCCCCCACATGCATCAGCACGCCGACCGCATCGCGCTGGTGCGCTCGTGTGCGGTGGATAGCGTGGTACACGCTCCAGCTCATTACCAGATGAACTCGGGCCGGATGTTCATGGGTTACCCTAGCCTGGGCAGCTGGGTGACTTACGGGCTAGGCAGCGAGTCGGAGAACCTGCCCGCGTTTGTGGTCATGGCCCAGCCCCAGGGCACTCCCGAGGGGGGGGCTCCTTGTTGGAGTTCTGGCTTCCTTCCAGCTTCCTTCCAGGGAACGCTCTTTCGCCCCGGAGCCACCCCGATCGTTAACCTGGCCCCGGACGATCCCGCGTTCGATCGCCCCCGCCAGCGCCGCCTGCTCGACTACCTGCAAACGCTCAATCGTAAACGCACGACCTCCGGAGACACCGAGCTCGAAGCCAGGATCGCTAGTTATGAACTGGCTTTTCGCATGCAAGCCGAGGCGCCTGAGGCTGTCGACCTCTCGAAAGAAAGTCCGGAAACCCGCGGGCTATACGGACTGGATAAGCCCGCCACCGCTGAGTTCGGAACGCGTTGCCTCATCGCACGCCGTCTCGTTGAACGGGGAGTTCGTTTCGTCCAGCTTTACTCGGGCGGTGGCCCGGTTGCCTGGCAATGGGACGCCCATGATGACGTTAACGCCAATCACGAGAAAATGTGCGGCGCCACCGACCAGCCGGTGGCCGCGCTGTTGACCGACCTCAACCGCCGAGGTCTGCTCAAAGACACCTTGGTGATCTGGGGGGGCGAATTCGGCCGCACGCCCGTGAGCCAAAAGGGAAGCCGTGGACGCGACCACAATGCCACCGGTTTCTCCATGTGGTTCGCCGGCGGCGGCGTCAAGCCCGGCACCATCCATGGCGCCACCGACGAAATCGGCCTCCACGCGGTCGAGGGTCGTGCCCACGTCAACGACATCCACGCCACCATCCTGCACCTCATGGGCCTGGACCACACCCGCCTGACCTTCCTCCACAGTGGTCGTGACGAACGCCTCACCGACGTCGCCGGCGAAGTCATCAAACCGATCCTGGCCTAATCAGCGCCTCAAGGCAGTTCTCGGACGCGAAAAAAGCGACCCACCTCGCTCACCTCAAATTCGCTAACGATGATCTCCGAGTCGGCGGTGAACTGAGGACCGGTACTCACCCAATCGGCCAGATTGGATGAGGATTCGATCACGTAGGTGTGCCCCAGGTTCACGTGCTGGGTCACCTTGATCTTGCTTACGGCCACGCTCAGGGTGGGTTGAAAATAGGGCGAGCCGATGACAATGTTCGGTACGTTGGTGTAGCAACATCCTGCACTGACGATATGGATGGCCGTGACCTCTCCTCCACTGATCTCCGCGGTCGCGCTTGCCCCTGATCCGCCACCTCCTTGGATCAATACCACCGGTGCGATCCCATTGGTGTAACCACAGCCGCCATCCACGATCGTCGCACCCACCACGAAACCGTTGACCAATGTCGCCGTCGCCGTGGCGTGATAGGGGATGCAGATCAGCGGATGCTCTAGAGTTGCCTGAATCTTCAAGCCGGAGCCCGACTCGATTCCATCCGCCCCCCGCCCAGTCATGAAATCAACCGTATCTCCCGCCGCAAGGTGGAGAGTATTGGTGTAGCCTGTGCCTGTGCGTGGGGGAAGGAATTCCCCGAATACCTCGCTGCCATTCACCACCACATGGTAATCGGTGTCTCCGGACCGATCTCCATTCAAATACGCCTGGACCGCACTTTCCAAGTGGTACTGACCTCCTCCTTGAGCAGGCACGGTGAACCGGATGGTGCAAAAATTCTGGGGTTGACCATCAAAACCGGCGGCGAACCAGACCGTTCCTGGTGGGTAAACGCCCTGTCCTGAATCATGAACGGCGGTGTTAGTTGTGGCGTTGTAAACGATTAGTGGCGGATAGGCGTGCGCGCCGAGTTCCCACAGATCAATCGGCACACCATTCTCAAGTGTAGCTGCCTCGTGGACGGAGAACGGGGTAAAATCGCCATTGGCCGTAGACTTCCAGCCGTAACTCCAGGCCCCGTTGGGGTTAACCGTAGTCGAGTAATCGCGCGAAACGTCGTAGATGACGTTCGTCGAGGAGGGTTGAACCGGAGACCGGCTCAGGAACGCTTGCATCTTCAGTCCCGAGCCGTACAAGACTCCGTCGGCCCCGCGGCCCACCAAGAAATCAACTGTATCCCCCGCTGCGAGCAGGAGAGTGTTCGTGTAACCAGTGCCGGTGCGTGGAGGAAGGAACTCCCCAAACACTTCGCTGCCGTTGACCGCTACGTGGTAGTCCGTGTCTCCAGATCGATCGCCGTCCAGGTAAGGTTGCACCGTGCTTTCCAGCCGGTAGCTTCCTCCTTCCTGGGCTGGGACGGTGAACCGAATCGCGCAGAAGTTCTGAGGCGTTCCGTCATAGCCGGCGTTGAGCCAAACTGTGCCCGGTGGATAAACGCCTTGTCCCGAATCGTGAACGGCAGTGTTGGTGGTCGCATTGTATGCAACTAGCGGCTCAATGTTCGGTGGCAACCCAAACTCCCAGAAGTCAGCTGGCACGCCGTTTTCGAGCGTTGCGCCTCCATGAACCGAGAACAAAGTGAAGTCGCCGTCGATGGTGGACTTCCAACCGTAGCTCCAAGCGCCGTTTGGATTGGCGCTAGGGGAGTAATCATGAGATAAATCGTAGACCGTGTTCGCCTGAGTAGACTGAGCGAGTCCACCGATCGAGAGTCCAAGAAGAACCAAGATTGTGGAGGTTGAACGCACGCTTGCTATGGAGTTCATGGGGTTGCTTTGTTTAAGACTTAGTCGGCATGTAGCGTCTCCACGAATTTGACCCTCCCTGTAAGCTAGCTTGGATTACGACCCCGAACAGCGGGATAGAAGCAGTTCACCCCTCCGTTGGGTAATTCATCAAACCGAATCACCCAACTCGCCCAACGTTCAAAGTGGCTTTTCATTCCACCCCGGCCTCCGGGTTCTCTGCATCCAGGCCGTCGGCCAATACACTGACCGGCGCCTGGTGAAGACACTGCCAATATTCTTATCCTCCAATCGCACAGTATAAGCAAGAGAATTGCATCGCAATTGTACCGTTGCCCATTTTCTTGGAGTCGCACCCTTCGTCCCCCTTCCCCTTAGTAACCAACGGGAGGGTCTTTGGCCTTTATTACGAGGCTAGGGGCAATCTGGGAGGATCTGCCCCTAGGGTAGGCCAATGCTCCCCCGAGCTCAGCTTATCTGCGACCTTGCCCTATCCAGAGCTCCAATCGGACTCAACAGCAGGAGCACTCGCTTGGGCGCCGCTCGTACTTGTCATGATGGCGCACCCAATCCTGGGGTTGGTCGGGATTCTCATCCCGGCCTTTGGCAGTCAGATCGAGGAAATGGTAGGTGGTGTTCAGCATCTCGATCCCGCGCGCATAAGCTGAATAGGTGTGAAACACGTCGCCCTTGGCGTCCTTGTAGAACGCGCTAACGCCCTCCCGGTCGTCGATCCCCATTTTCACCCTGGCGTAGTTGTAGTACTGCCTTCCGCTCTTGATCTCCTCCGGCGTGTACGAAACGTGAAGTTCAAAGTTGAAGTCGTTCCTGAACGAGGAGACCCAGGGAACCTTCCAACCCATGCGCTTCTGGAACTTTTGAATTTCTTTCCAAGGAGCGCGTGAGATAAGGACCAGATTGGTGTCCCGTTGGTGCAGGTGGACCAGGGTCCCGTCGTTATTAATTCAGTTGATCGCGTAGGCGCGTGAATCTCTTCTCTTTCACGAGCAGCGCTCTGCGAGCGGCAAGCCACTCCTTTTCGCTTACAACTTTGTGCTCCTTCGTGCCACTGATTGTTTTGATCTTCGCCATTTAGTTCAGTATTGGAAAACCTCCAACCGTGTCAAGACACCCGCCAATCTCGATTGCCGGCACCATCGTGCCGTTGGGATCGCGCTGGAAGTTTCGCGGCCGAATCAAGCGATGCTCCAGCGCACTCCAGACAACTCGCCACCGGGAGACCTCAACTAGCATTAGACGTTTTTCCGAAAATGGTTTATAGTGATTAGGTTCCTTGGCACTCGGCCTTCACCGCCGGATACGTTATGAAAACCACCAGCGCCCTGTCACTGACGCAAGATGGGCAACCGGACGAGCGGGAACTCTGCATTTCCTGCCTCGAGCCAAATAGGCCCGGAGATCATTTTTGCCGCCACTGTCGCACACCCTTATCCTCCTTCGCAGCTACCGCCCCTCTCGAAAGCTGCTTTGCAGAGGGCAATTTTTGGCGGAAGGCGATTGAGCGAACCAAGGGCAAAACCCTGAGGCGCGCGCTAATGCTGCTTTTTCTGGCCTCCATGGTCGTATCCATCCTCGGCGGTTTTCTTCTCCCCCGGTAGGCGGCTTCCCCGCAGCATCCCGCCCGGGGCCTGTCTTGCGCAACACTCGAGCCGTGGGGGTCTCGCTGATCAACCCACAGCAGGTCCCCAGCCCAAGCAACTCCATCGCGAATACCAGCGCGTGGGTCGCAAGGTGATTTCGGCTACCCTCTATCACCGGGAGCTTCCACCAGCCTAGATGAGTCGTGTGCAGTAGCCTTTCGCCGCGGTTGGTGCTTCCCCAATCTTCATCGTAGGAATCCTGTTGCAGGCCGCGTTTGATGCCGCCATGATGCGAATGGCCGATCAGATGAATAGTTCGACGAGAGTCTATGCAACCTGAAGGACAAGTTCCGTATGACTTGCGTGAAAGGGTGGACCGGGAATTGGAGCCGGGCGAGCGTGTGCAATGGCTGGAAATGCCTGTCGCGCGCTATTTCACTCCGGCGGCGGTCGGCGCGTTTCTTTTCGGCATTCCCTGGACCGCTTTCGCCATTTTTTGGACCGCTGGTGCCGCCTGGGGGACAACCCGCCCCGGAGCAGGGGGCCTGTTCCATGTGTTCCCGCTATTCGGCGTGCCCTTCATATTGATCGGCCTCGTGATGTTGTCGGCTCCCATCTGGGCTTACCGCAAGGCCCTCAAAACCGTTTATGTCATCACTGACCGACGCGCAATCACCTTTGATGGGGGATGGACGACAACCATTCGATCCTACGGACCTGAACAGCTCAACGAGGTCTATCGCAAGGAGAGAAAAGACGGAACCGGCGACATTATTATCGCGCGACGCGCCTGGCGGGATTCGGACGGGGACCGTCGCTCGGAGGAGTTAGGCTTCCTGAGAATTCGTGACCCCAAGACAGTGGAGGCAATGCTAAAAGGACTCGCGGCTCGAACCACGGCCACGGCGTCGCTACACCGATAATCGCCGCTGACGAGCACCGCGTCGGTGCGCGCGACGGCGGGCTGTGGCTCAGGCGGAGTTCTGCGTCCCGATCCCTTTTACCATCGGGTGAGAGCGGGCCCGTCCTTTGTCTGACGTCTTCGACTGCCCTGTTTCGCACCCCAATGTGTCCTGTTATAGCTCCCGGTCGCCCACCTGGTCCACAAACAGGTCGGTGAGTGGTCCGTAACTGTGCCGCCGGCCCTCCTAAGAGCACAGGTGGGACATACTAATCATGATGGGAAGGTGTTATTATGCCTGAAAAACACTCGTGCCGAGCCTGTGTGGCCATTTCCTGATGGTTGGCATGCCGGGTGCTTTGTCCCCCCACACATGGCAGCAGGCCGCAACATAGTGAACCACCAACGCAATCATAAAACATCTATAACACGCGGCTCGCACGGTTCACGCCATGAGCAAGAGCACTTAGACCGAAGGAACAAAATGAACATCAAAACAACTCGCAAGTCGGGCTTCACCCTCGTGGAAATCATGATCGTCGTGGCGATCATCGGCCTCCTGGCAGCCATCGCGATTCCGAACTTTGTCAAAGCGCGCACTACGGCCCAGAAAAACGCCTGCATCGCCAACCTCAAGCAAATCGATGGCGCCAAGGAACAGTGGGCCATGGAAAATAAGAAGACCACCGGTGATGCAGACGACGATACCGCGGTGAACGGGTACCTCAAGAACAGCCAGGCCCCGCAATGCCCCGCGAACGGCACCTACACCTACAATACCGTCGGATCCAACCCGACCTGCTCGATTGGCTCAACCTTGGGCCACACTCTCTGATCGCAAACCCAGAGTCTGAATCTCGAAACGTGCCGGTGGCCTTGGCCTCCGGCACTTTTCTTGTACCAAGGGGCCTAGGACGTCAGGAGGGTCTAGGCGAGCGCAAACGGAGTTCAAGGCTGCGGCTGAAGCGGTTTAACCCAGAGCACGTGACGTTGGCAATCAATCAAGCTGCTGAAGAGCGCCAGTTGGTCCCCACCCAGCAGGCCATCCACGTCCTTCATCCCGGCACTCTTCTCTCCTATGCCCCAATTCACCAGGTTCGCTACCGCGAATGTAAGCCGCTGGACGGTGAACCCACCCATTTCCACACCTTCGACCTCAACTGCGGAGAGAGCGGTTGAGCCTGCGGACATGACACCCTGAAGCTTCATCGAAGTCAGTTTCGCCCGAAGCCCCAAGCGTTTGGCGACTTTCTCATCAAGGGAGCTCCAAAAAGCGCCTGCGTCCACCATGAGACGCAAGTCCTGGCCCTGGACGCGCACAAGGACGGTGGTCACCAGCTCTTTTCTCAAGCTGGCGCGCACCTCGTGGTAGCCGCTGTGGCGTAGACTCTCGTCCAACACGGCTAGCTTGTCCTCCGGGAGGGGCCTTCCGCGCACATAAAGGTTGGGCCCGACACAGTCGATGAGGCAGTCATTCCGGTAAAGAAAATCGCAACCGAGAACGCAGTCCGCCATCTTCCGCGCATCCTCCGCGCCCCGGATGGCGCGCCGACGGACCGGTTGATTCACGAATGTGGCCCGCCCCAGTTGGATTTTCTCGACCAGGAGAAAGTTCGTGCCACCCAGCAAACCAAAGAACGAGTCCTGCAACTTGACACCCGATTCATCGAGGGTTCTCAGTCGGCGGGCCATTGATGAGTCTACGCTGGTATAGGACCAACCAGTATCCACAAGAAATTTGGCCTCTTTGCCATTGAGTTCGCCTTTGACGATCAAGTGGTTCTTGGCCGTTCGGGTGAGCGGAATCGCTTCGTAACCAAGGCGAGCCAAATAGTCTGTGAGCGTGACGCCGTTTGCCTTCGCGGCCCCGACCAGGATCCCGATGGCGAGGCAGCCGCTGAAAGCCACATTCGACATGCGCATGCTCTTAATCCAATCCTTCCCCAATTCCCCATTCAGAAGTTCAATCCAAGCCCCGACACCGCGGACCTTAGAGACGACTCAGCCAATCAGTCAACTTCCCCTTCGCGCGCAGTGCCGCCGCTACCATAAGACCCGCGATTAACCCAGTCACAGCAGGAGCCTCGTGATCTTGGCCCTCCTGAAGTCTGAAGCCTGCGGATGACAACCTATTCCCACCTCTGCTACCCTCTCGGGAAACCTTCATGAAAACCACGTTGATCGACAAAAAGACTACCCGACGGCAGTTCTTGCAGACCAGCGCCGTCGCCGCCTCCGCTTTTGCCATTGGCCCAAGCGGATTACTCCGCGGAGCCGATGCCCCAAGCAACAAACTCAACATCGCCGGCGTCGGCGTCGGAGGCATGGGAGCCCACAACCTCAAACAGTGTGCCGACGAGAACATCGTAGCGCTTTGTGATGTGGACCAGGCTTATGCCGCCAAGACCTTTCAGACCTATCCCAACGCCAAAGTTTATGGCGACTTCCGGGTCATGCTGGAAAAACAAAAGGACATCGATGCCGTGATTGTCGCCACACCCGATCACTGGCACGCCATGATCGCCCTGGCCGCTATTCGAGCCGGCAAACATGTCTATGTCCAAAAACCAATGACCCACTCGCTGCAAGAAGCCCGTTTGCTGACTGAGGCGGCCCACGCTAAGAAAGTCGCCTCGCAAATGGGCAACCAAGGCCACTCCGGTGACGGCACGCGCCTGATTTGCGAGTGGATCCAATCTGGCACCATCGGCAAGGTGAGCGAGGTCCACGCCTGGACCAATCGGCCCGTATGGCCACAGGGAGTTGAAGTGGAGCGCTCCAAGGACACGCCACCGGTCCCGGAGGGCCTGAATTGGGACATGTGGTTAGGCCCGGCCCCTTACCGGCCGTATAACCCCGCCTACGTCCCAGGCACCTGGCGGGCTTGGTGGGATTTTGGCACCGGTTCGTTGGGCGATTTGGGCTGCCACATTCTTGACGCGCCCTTCTGGGCTTTGAATCTGAAACAGCCCCTCAGCGTCGAGGGCTGTATCTCCACCTATTGGAGCGGCCTCTGGAAGAAGGTCGAACCCCGCAATGAAAACTATCCTCGCTCGTCCATCGTGCGTTACCGGTTCCCAGCGCGGGGCGATCTGCCCCCTGTGAAACTCACCTGGTGGGATGGCGGCATGATGCCTCCGCGCCCTGAGGGCTTGGATCCCGACGAAGAGCTGGGTGACTCCGATGGCGGCGTGATCTTCCTTGGCGAAAAGGGAGTCTTGATCTGCGGCTGCTACGGCCTGAGCCCACGCGTTTTTCCCAAGGAGAAGAGGGGCGATTTGCCAAAGAAACCCCAGACGCTGACGCCGATTCCCGGCGGGATTGAGGGTCACGAGAAGGATTGGGTGCGGGCCTGCAAAGGCGGCGCACCTGCCAGCTCGAACTTCGACTACTCGGGTCCGCTCACCGAGATGGTGCTGCTCGGCAACCTGGCGGTGCGTTTTCCCAACCGCCAATTGCTCTGGGACGGCCCAAACCTCCAAGTCACCAACGACAAGGATGCCGACGCATACGTTCGCCGCAAATACCGTGAGGGCTGGAGCCTGGGAACCTGAGTAGCGGTCCCTGGCACGAGCAGGCCAGGCACGCTGCTTTGCGATCTCCACTTTGTTTAGCCTTCCCTCGCCGACGCTGCACGGCGCAGGGTTTGGTCGCACCGATTGCCCCAAACCATCAAGTCACCTTAAGTGATAAGTTAATATTAATTGGATTGACATAAGCGAAAAGTGAGCTATGGTTGTCGGCTATGAGGATGAATGGGTTTCGCGTCGGCGTTTCTCTCGCGTTGGCGTTCATGCTTTACCCTTCCCACGCCCAAACGGACCTGCGGTTGGGGATCCAGCGCCGGGGCGGGCAGACACATCTTACGATCGTTCCAACCAGCCCAGCATTGACCAACAGCTTGGGCCTCCGCGTCCAAAGGAGCACCGATCTGAAGTGGTGGGAGAACGTCGGGAGCAAGCAATGGCTCGCCAATGGCCAATCACCCGCGTTCGCCGGAGATCTGACTGATAGCGGAGGGGCCGCTTTCTACCGCCTCTCCGCTCAACCCAAGACCTATTCCCAGGCCGGCCAGCCTGGGGATGTGCTCGGCTATGTCGGAGAACTTGCCGACGCCTTCGCTGCGGTGGGACACTTGAGCCTGGAGGATTTCGCCTCGCACTACGCCGTTCAGGGGGGTATCTGGGTGAGTTGGGCTGGGATGTGTCCACCGCAAACTACTTCTCCGCTTTCACCCTGCCCCCCGATCCACCTACGAAGTTCAACGGGATGTTTGACGTGCCGCTCCCCGATTACTCACTCAATGCCACCGAGATGGCGTTCTTTAAAACCAACGGCTTCGTGGTGTCCGAACGCCTGGCTAGTAGCAGCTTCGCCGACATCTATCACGGGGTCTTTTTCCGTGATCTGCCGGTTTTTGTTACCTCCGATTCGATTCTGCACGCCTGGCACCGTTCCTACGACGCCATGCTCTCTCAACTCGAGGAGGCTTACCTTTACGACAGTCTGTCCAAATTCCTCGATGCCCTTGCCGCCCAGGTGCCTGCCGCGGTCGCCGCCTACGGTCGCGGACCCTTGGAGCAAAGCGTGGCCGATGCAGATTACATGTTGACCGTGGCCAGATCTCTGTTGACCGAAGGGTGGTCTCCCACAGTTACAGGGCAGGACGCGAAGGTCCTCGCGACCATCAACGCCATCGATGCTGGAAACCCTGCCTTCTTCGATTTATTTGGCCGAGGCGAATCTCATCCGGGTGATCCCAGCAATCTGGTGGATTTTTCTCTCTTCAAAGTTCGGGGGCACTACACCGCATCGCCACGGCTCGGCCGCTACTTCAGGTGTATGATCTGGTGCGGACATATCGACCTGCGCATCGCTGGTAATCCCGATGAGTCATCGCCTCGGGAGATGGGCACTGCCCTCGTGTTACGCGACTTGGCCGCTCGCTCTGGTCAACTCCCGCGTTGGCAGGATATCGATGCTGTGATCCGCCTCTTTGTCGGGCCAACTGATTCTCTGAATCTCCTTCAAATCGATACCTTCGTGAACGCAACCGGCTTTTCTTCGCCGACTAATCTTACCTCGCTCCAGGACTTGCAGACTCTGCAGGCTCGTCTGGCTGACACCCAACTCGGCACTCAACTCATCCAAGGCGACAATTACGTTTCAGCCATGGATGGCAGCCAACTGCAACTGCCGAGGTCCTTCACTCTCCTCGGTCAGCGGTTTGTCCCTGATAGCTGGCTGACCAGCGAACTGGTTTTTGATCGTATTCCAGCTCAATCCGAAAAGGAGCGCCGAATCCCTAGCGCCCTGGATGTCGCTTTTGGTGTTCTCGCCAATAACGCTGCGGTTCCCTGGCTCGTGAATCGCATGCAGAATGCCCACGGCCTGCCCTTCCGGGACGGCGTGCCCTACCAAACCAACTTGGCGGCCCTTCGGATGGTTTTTGACTCGGTGCGGCCCGAATCACTGGACGACAACCTCTACAATGGATGGCTCGCTGCCCTCACCACCCTCTCTGCGCCAACCGTCGGCCCGGAGTTCCCGGCGGCAATGCGGACTCATGCCTGGGCGATGAAAACGCTGAACACGCAACTGGCGTCCTGGACCCAATTGCGCCACGACACCATCGCCTATGTGAAACAGAGCGGTACGACCACTGGCTTGTGCTCTTATCCAGCCGGATTCGTTGAGCCGTTACCCGCCTTGTACCGCCGCCTCGGTCAAATGGCCACCAACGCTGCTCTGCGCATCAATGCGCTCCCTATGTCAGGCACCAATCGGATTTTCGCCCTGGACGTGATCAACTTTGGAGGGGACGTCGATCTGGGCCAGCTCAAGATCAATCTCGTGCATTTCCTGGGCCGCTTTAGCCAAACCATGGCGACGCTGGAGTCGATTTCCCGGGAGGAACTCCTCAGTCAACCGTTGAAGACCGACGAGGCCGATTTTCTGAAGAACATTGTCGAGATGTGGCGGGACTACGTTGGCCTCCTCCATCTCAACGGCTGGTACCCTGGGCTTTTTTACAAGTCGAACGAAGGCTTGGATCCCCGTCTAGAGCAACCCTTCCCGCCATCTGAGCTCATCCTGGTGCATGACTCCATAGCCGATGATCGCCTGGTCGCGGACGTTCACACCGACGCTCCGGACGAGACGGTCGGCGACCCCGGAGCCGTTCTCCACGAAGGAGTTGGTAACGTGCATTTCATGATGATTGCCGTCGACAATGGTCCAGACCGAATGGTCTACGCGGGTCCGGTGTTCAGCCACTTTGAATTCCTCGAGCCCTATGGGGTCCGCCTAAACGACAGCCTCTGGCGAGTAACATTAGATGGAAATGCCGGCCCCGCCCAGCCCCAGTGGACCAGGGAGTACCTCGTGCCCAAGCCCGGCCATACTCACTGACGACCACGTTTCGGTCGAAGAAATGCCTGATCACCTGTGTAAGGATTCGTTCTACGAACTGACGTGATAACCGCCACCAATTACCGTGGCCCCGTCGCCTCGTCTTTCCAAGGCGAGTGCCCGATCGTACCCTCGAGGCGGGCGGTCCAGCCGGCCATCAGCCCACGCCAGCTTGGATGAACCGGATCACGCTGCCCTGATGTTCGCCGCCACCCAGCCCAGCGAGCACGGAATGCATGTGAAGGATTTTCCCTTCGCTGCGACCGCCCTTCATGCCTGAATGGGCGCGCCTCGGCAATGGAGTGTCCCCGCTAGGGCACACGGGGGATATCCCCGATAGGAATAGGTTCTTCTCTGGCGCAATATCGACATGGATGCGGGTACGGGCGCTTTTCGGGGTGACGCCTGATGTCCGCTGGTTCCGCAGAAAGCCGGAGCGAAGCGCCACAAACGAAAACGCTCTCGTGGTAAGCAAAGGCAGAATAACAGATGGCTACAGCTTCGATGGTTTCGAAGTTGCTTATATGCGGTTCCTGTTAAAGAGACATGCCTTGGAAACTATATCCTAGGGCGCCTGTAGGCGAAAGTAGGCACCAACCGGACTAGAGGGCAGCGTCACACCTATGATCGGCAGGCCGTTGCTAACCGTTGTCCAGTTGACAGAAGAGAGATTAGTGCTGGTTTGCAGCACGTAATTAGTCGCCGAAGCGGGCCAATATACAGACACTTGATTGCCTGACACCGAAATGTTCAGCGGTGCGCCGATGCTGATGTTGCCATAAACCGCCGATCCAGAATTACTTGGATTGCTACCGTCCTGCTGAATTTGAAAATAGCCTCCAATCGTAGTGTTGTTGATAACACCTTGTTCGGCATTGCTGAACGGCAAAGCTGGGCTGTTCACGCCGTTCGCCGAATAGACAATCGCGTTCTTTCCGCTGCTATCCTGAAACACCGTTATGCCCATTCGAACGGTGTCGCCCGATTGGAAGGTGGCCGGAAAGGCGTAGAAGGGCAAAAACCCTCCAAATGCGACGATTTCGTGGGCGTCAGTGTCCAGAATAAACTCTCCACCGTCGTTGAGCGGATTGTTAAACACAAACCCGGCTTCCTTGCGTGGAGTGGGAGGGTTGCCGGTTAGTGTTACATTCATGGAAACCGTGAAATAATCGTTGTTCTGGAAGTTGTAAGCGTTGGTTTGCCCGTTCGCAGAGAAGTGCCAAACATCCCTGTTCGCGAATCCGCTCGCCGCGCTGACGTTCTGTTCAGTGAAAGAGATCAGAGTGGGGTAGTTGGTTACCACGGTGAGCACGGCGCCGGGGACGTCGTTGTATAGGCGCGATTGCACGAGTACCGTCTTGATCGTGCTCACTTGAGCCTGCGTTGTGCTTCCGGCTGCGAAAGCAAGGCCGATGGCTGCCGCAGAGTATAGGTGAATCTTCCGCCAATTGTTTGTTTGTGACAGTGGATTGAGAAGATCGTGATAACGCTTGAGTGGATTCATACCTGCTAGCCTATCATGATACTTCGGCTTGTCAATCGACAGTAATGAAGCACTAAGCCATTTGACAGGGCTCCTTTCGATGTTACTATTAGTAATTCGTTCCTACCTCAATGTAAGGGACGTACCAATGCAATCCTGCAAACGCAAAGACCCAGCAAGCTGCGCACGTATTCATGACAAACATCTCGGCACCCCACCCGCACGACTGCTCCGCGCTTCCATCTCTTCGGACGTCATTGGATAGCTCGGCGACGGTGTTCTCTCACTCGGGCTGCGCGATGCCCGAGGGATCAGGAGGACGAAACAAGTTCAAATCCTCGCACTTGGTGAGTTTGGCCCTGGCCGCGCTGATCTTGACTGCAGCCCAGCCTCAGGCTGCGAATCTACTGACTAATCCAAGTTTCGAGACCAATAGCGGCAACAACGTTGCGGTGGGCTGGACCTATTTCGCACCACCCACCGTCCCAACTAGCACTCACGATTATTGGATTGAAGGTAATCACGCCAGCCCGCATGCCGGTTCGCTCTACTGGAAGGAATGGGGGGCTGGTTACTTTAAGGCCCCAACAAACAATGTGGCCGGCATATACCAAGACTTCGGTAGCGCGCCCGGCTCAGTCTATCAAGCCAGTGGATGGTTTTACACCTGTGGGTGCGACACGCTTGGGGCCGATTGTTACGTTTGGATCGAGGTTTCGTTTCTCAATTCCAGCGGGAATGTTCTTGCCCTATACAAATCAGATGATTTCTCAGCCAACGTCGGGACCGACGGCTGGTTCCAATACCAGGTGACCAATGTCTGCGACCTATCGGCTCCGGTTCCCACCGGCGATCCTTATTTCACCACCTATGCAGTCACGGGAGCTGCGAGCCAGTTGATCGCGCCCAACGGCACAACTAAGGTCCGTTACCGATTTGCCTATTTGCAGTCTAGCGGCGAGGGAGGTTCCTGCTATTTTGACGATGCTGTTCTGGACCAAAGCGTAGGGTCCTTTCCACCCGTCATTAGCGACCTCTTCCCGTTGAACATGATCTTCGTCAATCCAACCGACGGCGTCAATTTTAAAGTGGCCTCACCGAGCGGTGCGACCATTAGCAACAGCGCCATTCACCTCAACCTGAATGGGTTGGATGTTTCCGGGGCCTTAGCGATCACGAGTTCTTCTTCTAACAAAACGGTGTCCTATCACGGACTCCAGTCTAACACGACGTACAACGCGTCTATTACCGTTAGCGACGTGTTTAATCTCTCCGCCAGCGCAACCACACATTTCGAAACCACATGGATCGGCATTCCGCCCGTCCTCTACCTGTGGGAAGCTGAGGACTTTGATTTCAACAACGGCTCGTACATTGACAACCCTGACCTCTGCAACTCTTCCGGGAACGACCTCTGCTACTTCGGTAAAGTCGGCACAGACACGGTTGATGAGATGAACCTGGGCGCCTCGGGAAATCATCTCTACCGCCCTGACGATGGTATAAACACCGACCTCGCGGGGGATTACTTGCGCAAAGAGCTAGTTCTTGCCGGGCGCCCGGATTACGAAATAAACCCATTCCTTGGGGGCGAATGGGTCAATTATACCCGCGACTGGTCCAATGGCACCTATTGGGTCATCGGCCGCCTTGCGACTGACATCAACCTCTCCGGGAGTCTGACTTTGAGCGTGGTGAACCCCGACACGACCACGACCGACCTGGGTACGTTTTCGATTGCCAAGGGACGCGGCTGGACAAGCTTCGACAATATCTTTCTGCTGGATACCAATGGTAACAAGGCGAACGTGACCTTGGCTGGCAAGAGCACTTTGCGCATCACGAGCGGGGGCAACTTGTTGCCGAACTTCTTCGCACTCGTCGTCGCCACGGTGGATCTCCCAATCCTGAGCCGCTTGTACCCCACAGGCTCGCAGCCGTTCGAGTACACCAACGCTCTCAGTTTCACGGTTGCTTCGACCGGAGCCACTTTCCCAACCAACGGTATTCGAGTTAGCCTGGATGGCTTCGACGTTTCTTCGGCCCTGGCGATCACCGGCTCCGATTCGATTAAGACCGTGGTTTATCCATATCTTCGCCCCAACGCAATCCACACCGCAATTGTTTCTGTAACCAATTCTCTTGGCCATGGGATCCTCGTCACGAACCGGTTTGACACCTTCAGCCAGGAGAATTACATGGTAGAGGCGGAGGATTTCGATTTCGGCGCAGGACAGTACGTTACTCCTTGGACGCCCGATGCGTATGATGGCTTTGGCGCCACCACGAACATCGATTTCCAGCACAGCACTATCCTTGGGGAGCAGTACACGTATCGTACCGCTGGCATCCCCGAGGAAATCGCGAGGGACTTTCTCCGACAGACCTACGTCGACGCGGGCGGAATTGATTATCATCTGGCGTGGTATGGACCCGGAGATTGGGCTAACTACACTCGAGATTATCCGGCGGGTAGCTTCTTTATCTACGCGCGGTCCGCTGGTTTCGGCGACTATTCGATGTTCCTGGACCAGGTCGTCAGCGGCTCAGGCACAACCAATCAGCTCACCAGGAACTTGGGGAGGTGGAACGCTTTCGGGATCGACAACCAAACTCATGAGTGGCTGCCACTGACCGATGAAGGGCTGGCCGCGCCCGTTGTCGTGAGCTTGAATGGGATTGGGACTCTCCGGATCAGCACCTCAACCGGCGACTGCTATCCAAATTATTTCATGCTTGTTCCCGCGTCCGGCATCAAAGTGACAGCGTCGAAGGTGGGACCCAGCGCAGTCATCTCTTTCCCGACTCAAGCCGGAGTTGTTTACACGCTTTTCTATCGGAATGATTTGACGGCAGGCAATTGGAACGTCCTCACCACCGTGCTGGGAGATGGCACGGTCAAATCCACAAACACTCCGGCCACGGCAGCCGTCCAGTTCTATCGTATCCTCGCTCCGTAAGCCTCGATCACCGAGTGCGTCGGGGCGCTTGCCCGATGACCGCGATATCATGAATCGACTCCCTAAATCCGTCTGCGGGTCGCTTCCTCTGATTAGGTCTGGACTCGAGGTGTCCGGAGGAACGGTGCGCCGACGAGGTTGGTACCTGTTCAGCCTCGTTCTTATTATTCAGACAGCCGCCGCCATCGAAGCCCCCACAGGTTTGGTGAGCTCCTCTGGAGACCAGAGTATCGTTTTGCATTGGGATCAGAGTAATGAGCCTGGTCTCTCGGGATACCAGGTCTATCGTTCGCTCGTAAGCGGTAAGCCGAGCACATCTGTTCAGCAGACCTGAGGAGGGGTTAAGGTTGGGGTGTGAGTAACAATCGCAACGGGATGGCAGCGGACCGCGGCGCGGAGCGCGCGCGGTGGGTGAGTAGG
>Ga0265314_10000169_pt1 | contig 97094 bp, 44 predicted proteins | sample 4126metaG_FD_203106 | JGI IMG/M metagenome (GOLD analysis project Ga0265314, IMG submission 203106) | Rhizosphere microbial communities from Carex aquatilis grown in University of Washington, Seatle, WA, United States - 4-1-26 metaG | ecosystem: Host-associated > Plants > Roots > Rhizosphere >... | reverse complement strand
GGCGGGGCGGATGGCTAGACGCGACGAAGGCGCATATTCGTTAGAAATCTGTAACTGAGGAGCAACGACGCCAGACGCCCCGCCCCGCCGCAAGACCGCCTGGGATATTTTTAAAACACGCTCTAAGCGTTCGGACGGCTGCTGGTTTCAAACCGTGAATAGTCAGATGCACGTGCCAGCGGCGTCGTTTATCATTTTAAGTTGGCTGGTTTTCGTGGCAGCAACGGTCCGGGCAAGCGAGGCGAGTCCAGTCGGCCAAGACACCATCCGCGACCGGTTCACTCTGTTGCAGCGGATGGCGGGGACGAACGACCTGGCCGCTCAGAACTCGAACCTTCTCCTAGCCGTGCTCCCTGAGCTAATGAAGACCAATGCGGGCGTCACCGACGAGCCAGGCTTCATGAATGTCATGAATCAGGCGGCTGCGGAGGTCGGCATCACGAACGCTCCGCCATCCGAGTCGGAGAGTTCCTACAGGATGTACACCAACCTGATCAGGGCGTTTGCCGTGGATGCTGGCTTGCCGATACAGATTCCAGCCAAACTCATCTTTCTCCCTCCTTCGTTCCTTTCGTTCGCTTCTGTGAAATCTTCTGGTTGGAACCTTGCCATCGGCTCGTGGGGCGGCGCTCGAGCCTTGGTAACAAAATCCACGAGTCAAGGCGTGGGGAAGACTAATTGTCATTGACCATCCATGCCCATCCGAGAAATCCGTAGTTAAACTTCCCCGTCCCCCATCCATCCGGCCTAACTCATCCGTGGTTCGCCCCCATGCCCACGCCGCCGCTTCGCCATGATAACTAAATCACATAACTACTTGACAACATCCCTTTGCCCCCTTACCTTGAGCCCCATGAAGAGCGACCAGGCTCAGCCAGGTGTAAGCGTCGACCCAATGCGACGCACCCCCCAACTCGCGTGTCCTTTGCCCAACCGTGGATCGCGTCCCACCCCTCCCTGTTCCCCCGCCAGCCACTCTCTGTTCCACTCGGCGCTCCGACTGTTCTGGCGCTCCGCGACCCTCCGATCCTTTTTGTACTTCATCCTTTTACCTTCAGCCCTCGGCCTTTCCTCCGTATCTGCCGTGATTATCGGCTCTCCAACACGACTCTCCTTCCTCCCTGCCCCTTTCTCCATCGCCATGGACCTTTGCGAAAACCTGAATTACCCTCTCCAAAACCTGAATTACCCTCTCCAAATCCTGAATTACCCTCTCCAAATCCTGGATTATCCGCTCCAAAAGCGTCTGCGGCCGGTGTTTGGGAACGGCTTAAGCCCTTGCTCCGGGCTGCTAAACGCTGAGGCGCGTCTGCTCCGCCTATCGCTATCGGTCCGGCAAGGGGCAGGGATGGTTGGCGTGGTTACTCCTCGTTTACCGATTCCTCTCGCAGGTGCTCGTTCCTCGCGCTTAGCTACCGAGTCTGCTCCTCGCAACGTTGAACCGATCGTGAATGAATCCAGAACCGGAGGGTTCACGCAGGGAACCGAGCGCGCCGAAGCTGCCCAATCCAGTAACCGACGGCACCCTATGGTCCAAAGCCCGCGAAGGTTCGATAAAACCGGGTCTTGGGCCTGGGAGTCGTGGTGTCAGTAAAGGTGCCGGTAGTTGAACCCCCCAAAGTGACGGTGCCGACAACCGCCCAGTGCTTAAGGTCACTCGAAGCCTGGACCGTGTACTGAGTGTTTGGTGTGCCGGTAACCGTGACCTTGAGATCGGTGACGGAAATCCCCACTCGGCTAGATGCGGGCAACGATCCACCCGTGGTGGCGCGATAAAAACGCACCTTCGATCCGCTCGAAGTCGAGTCGGTGAAGGTTGCGGTACCTGAAGCGCTCAGCGTCACAGATCCGAGATCCGTCCAGTGCTTCAGGTCGGATGACCATTGGAGGGTGTACTGGGCGTTCGGCGTGCCCTTGATCTGCACCTTGAAGTCCGTCCCCGATAGGCCTACGGGCGTTAGCGTGGCTGGCGATCCCCCACCCTTTGGGGCGACGGTGATGTGAAAGGTATTGGTGGCACTCAATGGCGGTGCGCCGTTGTCGGTCACTTTCAAGACCACCGGGTAGCTTCCCAGAGGCTGGTTGGTTGGGGCGCTCCAGGACAGAACCCCGGTGGAGGGCTGAATCGAAACTCCGGCAGGCCCGCTGACCAACGCGAAAGTGAGCACCTGGGCCGGTAGATCGGGATCCGTCGCCTTATTGGTCAGAACGAGCGTGTCGCCTGGGGAGATAGTCTGGTCGGCCGTGGCTAAGAAGACCGGCGGCTGGTTGTCTGAAACCACGGTCACTGTGAACGATTTGTTGTCGCTGAGTGGTGGCGTTCCACTATCCGTCACCTTGATCGTGAAAGGATAGCTCCCGGGGCCTTGCGACGGGGATGGTGTCCAAGTCAACACCCCGGACGCGGGGTCAATGACGGCGCCTGTCGGAGCGGTGGGGAGTGAGAATGAGAGTGTATTAGCCGGCAGGTCAGGGTCGCTGGCGTGGTTGGTTAACGAGAGGGTGGCCGAGGCTTTGATGCTCTGCCCCGGAGGTTGCTGCAACACGGGAGGCAGGTTGGACTCAAGGACCGTTACCTTGTACGTATTGGTGGCACTCAAAGGAGGAATGCCGCTGTCGGTAACGTGCACCACAAGATCGTAGATCCCAGGCCCCTGGGCCTCGGTCGGCGTCCAAGTCAACACGCCGGTCTGGGGATTGATATTGGCGCCCTCGGGCGGGTTAGCCAGGGCAAACGTAAGCTGCTGGGGAGGCAGATCAGGGTCGGTGGCCACGTTAGTGACCGTGAGGGTGGTTTGCTCCGTTACGGTTTGCGGGCCGAGCGGCGCCAAGACCGGTGGTTGGTTCAGGGAGGAGACCACTACCCGGAAGGTGTTCGTTCCGCTCATGGGAGGTACGCCATTGTCAGTCGCCACCACGGCTAGAGTATAGGTAGCAGCGGCTTGGGACTGGAATGGGGTCCAAGTCAGAACTCCAGTCGAGGGATCGATCTTAGCTCCATCGGGAGGGTTCGATAAGGAGAATGTCAGGAGGTTGGCAGGTAGATCGGTGTCGGTGGCGTGGTTCGTCACTGTGAGAGTGGATAGCGCCTTGATCGTTCGATCGGCCGGCACCTGGACCGAGGGAGGCGTATTGACCTCAAGCACAGTTACCTTGTAGGAGTTGGTGGCACTGAACGCAGGAGTGCCGTTGTCGACTACCTGCACCACAATATCATAGGTGCCTGGCCCCTGAGCTTCCGTGGGCGTCCAGGTCAAAACTCCTGTCTGAGGATTGATGCTCGCGCCGGGAGGCGGGCTAACCAAGGAGAAAGTAAGCTTCTGGGGCGGGAGATCCGGGTCGGTCGCCGAGTTGGTAACCGTGAGCGTGGTTTGCTCAGCGACGGTCTGCGGGGGTATCGGTGCCAACACTGGTGGTGAATTCAACGCGTCAACCTGAACTCGGAAGCTGTTTGTGGTGCTGAGCGGAGGCACGCCATTGTCAGTGACAACCACGCTCAGGGTGTAGCTGGCTGGGCTCTGAGAAAGCGTCGGCGTCCAAGTCAAGACGCCCGTCGAAGGATCAATCACCGCTCCCCCGGGAGGATTTAGGATTGAGAAGGTAAGAGCGTTAGCCGGCAAATCGGAATCGGAGGCATGGTTAGTCACCGTAAGGGTTTTCAGGGCCTTGATCGACTGGTCAGGCGGGACCTGCAATGTCGGAGGCGAATTCACCTCGAGAACTGTCACATTGAGATTCTTCGTATCGCTGAGGGCCGGTGTGCCATTGTCGGTGACTTTGATGGTAATCGAGTAGCTGCCCGGGCCCTGGGCCTCCGTTGGAGTCCATCGCAATACCCCTGAGGCGGGATCTACTGAGACACCCGAAGGCCCGGAGGCGATGGAGAAAGTGAGCTTGTTCGTGGGCAGATCGGGGTCGCTCGCGCTGTTGGTCAGCGTGAGGAGAGTCAGTTCAGACACGGTCAGAGGAGCCAGGGGAGCCAAGGCGGGCGCTCTGTTTAAAGTCGTTACTTGCACTTTGAAGCTATTCGTTGCGGCCAGCGGCGGCGACCCGTTATCGGTGACCTTGACGGCGAGGGTGTAACTGCCCGGGCTCTGGAGTTGGCCAGGCGTCCAGCTCACTACGCCAGTCAACGGGTCAATAGCCGCCCCATCTGGAGGGTTGACCAAAGAGAAGGTCAGAGCGTTGGCCGGGATATCCGGATCGGTCGCGGTGTTAGTTACCGTGAGAGTTGAGAGGGCCTGGATTGTTTGGTCAGGAGGCACTTTGAGGACCGGAGGCGAGTTGGTCTCAAGGACGGTAACATTGAAGCTCTTGGTATCGCTCAGCGCCGGAGTGCCGTTGTCGGTAACGCGGGTCACGATCGTGTAGGTGCCCGGCCCCTGCGCCTCCGTCGGCACCCAGGTAAACACACCGGTCTGCGGGTCGATGGTGGCGCCCTGCGGCGGGGTGACGAGGGAGAAGGCGAGCGCCTGGGCAGGAAGATCCGCGTCTGTGGCTTTGTTAGTAACAATAAGCTTGGAAAGCTCGGCTATCGTTTGGTCACCGGTTGGCGCAAGCGTGGGAGGAGAGTTTACCTCGGTGACCCGGACTGAAAAGCTGTTAGTGACTGACAGCGGCGGGTTGGCATTGTCAGAGGCTGAAACGACGATCGTATAGCTACCCGGCCCTTGAGCCTCCGTAGGTGTCCACGTGATACCACCCGTTCCAGCATCGAGCACGACGCCGGGCGGAGCGGAGAGGAGGAGGAAGCTGATGTGATTGGGGGGAAGGTCTGGATCATTCGCTACGAAACCTACGTTCATGGTGGTTAACTCAGGAACCGTCTGGCTAGGAGGTGCTGTCAGCGTGGGAGGCAGGTTCACCTCCGTGACGACGACGTCGAACGTATTGGTGCCGGTCAGAGGAGGCGTGCCGTCGTCCGTCGCGACTACGGTGATAGTGTAGGTCCCCGGCCCCTGAGCTTCAGTAGGTGTCCACGAAAACTGTCCGGACGCGGGATCAATAGTCGCGCCCGCTGGCGGATTGACCAGTGAGAACGCAATGTGATTGGTGGAGGGAGTATGGCCATGTAACAAGTCTTTGTCGGTTGCGGTGCAACTGGCCTGGAGCTTCACCAGTTCATGGACGGTGAGGTTCCCGGGGGTCTGCACGACAGGCGGGGTGTTGACCTCATTCACGGTGACCGTGAAGTTGGTCGCCGCGGCCAAAGGCGGCACACCGTTATCCGCCACCTTAACGCCAAACGGATAAACACCCGGGCCTTGGCTTTCCGAAGGCTTCCAGGTAAACACGCCATTGGTCGGGTTGATCGCGGCACCGGATGGGACCGTCCCAGTGAGTGAATAGGTCAGGATCTGAGTTGCATCCGGGTCATGGCCCACAACTTTGAACGTCAGCAGGCTCCCCTCATCGATGCTCGCATCGGGGACAGCATCGATCGTCGGGGCCGTGTTGCTGAAAGCGTTGATGTCCACCTTGGCCTGATCGTAGCTCCCCCCGGTAGGCGGAGGACCAGGATTGATAGAAGAGGCGATGAAATCCGCATTCAGGCCCGGAACACCTGTGCCCGGGCCCACTCGCATGGTGGCCTTGCCGGCCTTGATGGCCTTGACGTTCAGGGAAAAAAGTTCCACAGGTGCATCGTGTCCGGCTCCAGGGAGGCCGAGAAACGTATCGTAGATCCCATGCACGTTTGTTCCGTCGGAGTGACCCTTGGAGGAAGTGGCTGGGTCGTGGTCGGAAGTTGGAACCTTGATGCTGGCAGGATCCGCCTGAATGATGGTGCCGTCGGAGTTGAGCAGATCCACATACCAGGAAAAGATCTGGTCGGTATTGGTTAAGACGGCGGGCACCAGTTGCGCGTAGACGTGAAGGACAGTCGAAGTACCCAGTTTAAGAGTGGTGGCTTCCGCTTGGATGGTCACCTGCACAGCGGGATCCGCTCGAGCGACCAACTGCAAGACTAGAGTAATAGCAGCAAGCCAAATCGGGAGAAGCAGGTTGAAAAGAACCGGGCGTCTCATTGTTGCTCGACCTCCAACCGCAACGTGTCTAAAGCGGACAGCTTCAAGTCGGATGATGTCAGTATCGACTGTGTCGGGCCGGTCTTCTGGGCATCCTGATCATCTTGTCCGCTCCGGCCAAAAGAGTTGAGCGCCACTCGGGCGGCCAGCGCCGGCATGTCTCCCGCGAGCGGGGCCGCAGGCAGGGAAGAAACTGAGACCGTTGAGTGGCTGGAGGTTGAGTCTTGGGATGACACGGCAACGATGACGGCACCGAACTGCTTCGCGCCCGGGTTGACTCCGAGATAGGCAGCGCGAACCAAGGCCAGATCCTGGGCGTCCACCTTGCCGTCGCCGTTCACGTCAGCACGGAGATCCTGCTGGCCGACGGGAAGCTTGGAGTTGCGCCACACCTGGTAGAGATCGGCGTCGTTGGTGTGGCCATCGCCGGTGATATCTCCGGGCTGGACGGCAAAACTGACCTTGAAATCGCCGGTAGACACCAGGCCGAGTTTTGCAGCGACAGATGCCGCCACGGTTAACGTGTAGTAGTCCGCAACCAATGCCTTGCCGAACTGAAGAGTCAGCGTCGACGAAGCCGGGTCAAAAGCGGTCTGGAAGGTAACTGCTCCGGTCTTGGAACCTGAGACCTGCAAAGCGGCCTGGATTACACTAAGCTCAAGGGATTGGAGCGCTTCGGCTACTCGGGCTGCGAGTGTGAGACCGATGCGATCGATTCCAACCCACGGCAGGCTCAAAAGAGTTTGCGGCGGAGCCGTCAGATCGATGTCAGCCAGCCCAGCTTTCTCGAGCGCAGCGGCGAAGTCAGGAGACCACTGGGAACTGCCTACTCCAGCCCCTTGCACCGGCGTTGCGACGACCGGAACAACACCGAAATTGACATTCGCAGTGATTTGGCCCGCCCCACCCACTGGGACAGACACGTGATTGCCTTTTGCAGACGGGACCCAGTCCGTTCGATCACCAGAATAGACCTCAAGGCTTGATTGGGGCTTGTCACTGCCCGAGGCGAGCGCCCGATCACCAAAGCCCAATCCGCCCGGGACCGTGTAGTCGGCGACCACCTCGTCGAAGGTCGAATTGTCCAGATTGGTGGTGGTGCGCGTAGAGACGAAGTGCTGCTGAACTTCCACTACGAGGGACTTGGTGCTGCCAGCCTGGACGGTCGAGAAATAGAGGCGATCGCCATCAATTCCCGCCACTACCTGGCTGTCCAGGCCGGCAACAGTCAGAAGATGATTCAGCTCGGTGACCAAGTCAGACGGGTCGGTGTTGTCCTTGACGATATCGGAGGTCAGGCTAATCGAACCCAGCGCCTTGCCGTCCACCGTGAAAGTGAAGGTCGCAGTGCCGACCGTGCGAGTGTCACGGCGAAGGAAGGGCGCCAATTCGGTGGTGGTCTGCGTCGTCGCTCCGCCCTTTGGATCGGTGGGTGCGGATCCGGGGGCGAACATTGGGCCGAAGCCGCCGGCGAAGCTCGCCTGGCCCTGGAATCCCAGTGCGCCTGGAGCGAAGCTATCTTGGAGTACTTGGCTGGAATTAGAACCGTCCGCGTAGTAGGTCGTTTTGACGATCGTCGTGCGCGTGGCGAACTGCATGTTCAATTGACTGCTAAACGGATTGTTAAGGGTGTAGAAGACAATCGTTGGACCGCTGGCTTCAACGAAGAGATAGCCTCCTAACCCTGCGTTGTTGAGGAGCGAAGTGAGTTCGGCCGCGAGATCATTCACACTAGTATTGCTCGCTGTCATTTCCGGGGTCAACGCGGTGGAACCGTTTACGTGGACGGTGTTAAACAGGAACGTTTGGAACAGGTCGAAGCTGGCGTAAATGGTCGTCCTCGTTGTGGTGTCGGCATGGTCGAACGGCGCGGCCTCAGAGTAAGTTTGCACTGCAAGGCCGCCCTGCGCATCCACAGAGCTGAGAGCGGAAACGATCGCCTTTCCGCCGGGAGAGCTGCGAATGTGAATGTCGCGCAAGGCATAGTCGCCGTTCACGTCGGTATAGGCCGCAGGCTCACCCGGGTCGAAGGTCCCGTTCCCGTTAGTATCTACGAACACCAAGTGGCCATCCACACCGCGCTCGCCGTCGCTGCGCGCTCCGTCGTTGTTTCGATCCCAGAATACGTTGCCGTAAATAGAGTTGGAGCCAATGCTCACATCAAAGCTCATGCTGCCCGTACGGCCACGAGAGTCGTGCAAGGCACCCGAATTATCGCTGGCCATCACGGTGATGGTAGCGACGCCAACGAAGCTCGGATCGGCGTCGATCTGGAGCCTGAAGCCGTTCAAGCTGACATGAACGTCCGGGTTGTTGCTGAACGCCGTTAAACTGAGGGTATCGCTATCCGGATCGGTGGCACTCAGCCCCACGCTAAAGCTCGTAAGCCCAAAACCCGCGACCATAGTCGGAGCATTGGCCCCCACCCCGCCCCCCATCGAACCCGGCAAGTTGTTCACGGAGGAATCGGGCGTCAACCCGTTTTGCGGTTGGTCGTCGAAACGCCAGTAGACGACCAGGCCAGCCTCGTCCCCTATGAGCCTGCGCCGGAAGTCAGCAGCGACCTGGCCGGGGTCACGCGCCACATTCCAGACCCTGAATTCGTCGACTTTGCCCTTGAAGCCGACTCCGGCGGTTGGCGCGAGGTTGGTGCTATCGGGAGCGCCAATGGCATAAAAGAGTGGCAGGCTGGAGTCTTGGGGCTGTTGGCGCACCCCTTGGGTGGAGCCTGATTGGACACCATCCAGATAACCGCTAGCTACCCCGCCGCCTTCCCCAAGGTCTTGGAAGGTCAACACCACGTGGTGCCAGGTACCGAAAGTCACAGTCCCAAGGCTCATGGCAGCCAAACCGAAGATTCGGGCCTGGATTTCGCCGGTGGCGAATACCTCCACTTGGCTGTCGTGATAGTTCGTATTCGGTGTTGGCTGTCCGAGTTCGCTCAAGATCACCCCCGGGGCGTCGGCGCTAAACCAGAACTCGATCGTAACGCTCTTGCTGGAGAAGAACGGAGCAAGGTCAGGCGTCACCACGAACGTACTCCCATTGAAGGCGAGCGCCTGGCCGTACGACTGCACGTCGGGCTGCTGCGCAACCACCGGCGCGCCATCCGGTTCGGAGGCGATCTGGATTTTGTTGGGATTGGCTTCGAGCTGTGGCAACACAGCTTGGTGGGCACGATTGCCCAGAGGGTTACCTCCGACCGTGAGGAGCACGAGGTTCGGGCCCGTGGGCGTGGATCGGACGAGCCGAATCGCGCCCGCAGCCACCACTCCAGGGACTCCATCAGCGAGCCGCACCTGTACCAGTCCATTGGAGGGTACCGTAACGGTGCCGAGAGTCTGCCAAGCTTGGCCGCCGAAAGAGTTACCTGCGGGCGCCGCGCTCTGATTGACCGTGGCTTGGCCCAGAGGCAGGTTGACCGGAGCGGTGTCGGCCCCATTGCTGATTTGGCTCGAGAAGGTGAACACGGCCGCCGTGGCCCCACTGTCCGGCATTGCAGGCCAGGTCGCCTGGATCGTGTAGGTCTCACCAACAACCAGCCCATTGAAATCCCACTCGGCGACTGCAGTACCATCGCCCGCTGCGTGGAAGCTGTAATCGCCTTCGAACGCGCCCGAAGCCGGATGCCGGTTGTGGGTCCAGTCTCCTGTTTCCACATAACCCGCGTCCCCGCTATTGACGATGACAGAGCCGGTCAAGGCATCCAGGTTCGTAATGCTGTTGTTCTGCAGATGCAGACGGGCCAAGAGCGACAGCCCGCTCAGCGGCGAGATGTCATGGATCTGATTATTGCTCAGATCCAACGCCTGAAGTTGATTCAGCCCAGTCAGCGGTGAAACATCCGCCAACTGATTATTGCTGAGGCTCAAGGAACGGAGTGAGGTTAGGGATGAGAGTGCCGCGATATCCGCAAGCCCGGGCGTGGCTCCGGCAGGCAGCAAGACGGATTGGGGCACGACCTGTTTAGCCTTCGGTCCTGGGCCATCGGGATCGTAACTGAAGATCATACCGCCGGGTCCGCCGCTATTGACATAGTCGATACGAAGATCGTGGTAACCTGAGGTGAGATTAATAGTGGACGACACCTCCTGCATCCCATGAGGGCCGCCATTCATCACCACCAGGTTACCATCCAAAAAGAGTCGGCTCGCGTCGTCGCTGTTGAGGTAGAAAGTAACCGGACCGCTGTCCGCAATGTAGATCGAGCCGGTCCAACGAACGGCCAAGGGGATATTGGAGCCGTCGGATTGATTCAGGTCCGTGAACCCACCAAAGTTCGTGCTGGTGGACGGGATGTTGATCGTTCCGTCGTTGCGAGTGTGCATCAACGGGGCATAGACTGGGTTGGTCAATACGCCCCAATCGAAAAGGACGAAACCGTTGGGGTCAAATTCGTAGAACGGGCCGTAAGGAATGAGATAGTATTGGCCCTGGAGGCCGTGTTCACCGCTGCCGCCATCCGCGCTCAGGACTGTAAGGTTACTCAGGTCGGAAAGAGCGTTGAGGTTCGTGACCGGGACGCCGTCGATGCTCAGAGAGTTGAGGGTGGTAAGCTGGGAGATGGAGGAGAGGTCATTGATTGGGTTATAATCCAATGCCAGGTGGCGGAGGCTGCTCATGCCGATCGGCGAGCCGGTGAGGCCAGCATCATGGTAGCGGGCGCCGGAGGCTAAACCAGGCAGCAGCCAAGTGAGCGCGGAGGCGCTCAGTTGGTTGTGCGCCAGGTTGAGCGAAACTAGGTTGGTGGCGAACTCGAGGCCGGCGAGATCACTAATGCCGAGGGAATTGAGGTCGAGCCGAGTAAGCTCGGCCAAGTCGCTGGCAAAGAGCGGATCGTGCGACAGTGGCCGCCCGTCAAACCGGGTGGTGATCGGCAGCCCCAGCCCCTGGACAATGCCGACGAGGAGCCGCGGGTCAGTGATGAGTCCGTCCACTCGCGGATCAGGAGACGGAATTGGGTGATCGCTGCGATTTTCACCGTCGGCAGGCGCAAGAATCACTTCGCCGGCTTCGCGATCGCGGACTTCAATATCCTCCGCAACGAACCGGTCGTGGCCGCTCTGGCCAAAGAGCCGGTCCAGCCCTGAACTGCCGATGAGCAGGTCGTCGCCGTCGCCACCCATGATAATATCATTGTCGGTGCCGGTGTGGGTGGCTCCCTCGATTGGTGCCATGATGGCCAGAGCAAATGGGATCGGGCTGGTCTGAGTGCCCGCGGCAGGGTTGTAAACGCGTAAGTAATAGGTCCCGCTGGCCAGTCCGCGTAAATCGATGGCCGATTTTCCGCGCGCGATCACGACGCCATCCGCACTGATGAGGTCCGCAAGGACACCCGAAGAGGCCCTGGGAGTCACTTCAAGCCGGCTGCCGCTCGGGCTTCCGGGCACGGCCATGAGCAGGTTCACGTTATCTGAATCGGTCGGATTGTTATTCTCGACTCGAACCGTGATGCGGGTCTTGCCGTCCGCCAGGGCAGCCAACACCGCCGAAGTGATGTCCAACGAGAAATCGCCACCCTGCCCGGGCAGTTGGAGCTGCGAGTAGACGGTCGCGGCGGGACGCGTCGCATCGCCGCTGGTAACGTGGTCGTCCCCTTCCCCACTCAGGATGCTGACTTGCATCGGCACAGCAGGAGGCAGGATTGAATCCATGCGCAGGGTCCCATTCTCTGTTCCGTCGGAGACCCATAGCTTCCCACCGCCTTCAAAGAACAGCTTGTTGCCATTAGCGGTCAGCTGAGTCGGGATAACGTCAACCTTGTTGATTCGGCGTGTTTGAGTGCCGTCGTAAACCCAGAGGCCTCGGCCACTTCCATCGTCAGCGGTGAAGAAGAGTTTGGTGCCAACGACGGTTAGATCACTAGGGTCGGAGCTCACTTCACCCTGGCGGATATCTGCGACCATTGAGGCGCCGTTCGAGTCGGCCTTCCAGAGTTCGCGGCCCACTCGACCGTCATCAGCGGTGAAGAAGACGCCGGTGCTAGACGTGACCAGGTCTTGTGGGACTGAGCTAATAACGGTCCCGGGGATCTGGACGGTCACCGTGCTCGGTTCGAGATGACTTCCAACCACGATTTGGCGGCCGAAATATGGGAAACCAGGAGGCAGCGTGATGTAATCGAGCACCACATGGTAAGTGGTATATTGAACCATCTGGGGTGCCGTATCGGGCCCGGCAATGTTGAAGGAGTGTGCGCTGCGAACCTGGCCCACCGTGGCCACCCAGAGCTCTCGTCCCTGATAGGAAGCCCGTGTGGTGTCAAAGGTCGGACCACTCGAACCGTCCTCGGCCACGAAGAAGACCTGATTATTCGAATAGGCAAGATCGCTGGGCGTCGGGTCGCCACCTGGAACCGACGAGAGTTCCACGAACTTGGTGGATGAATAGGAGAACACTTCTTCTTCGGTGGTATTGCCCGGGAAGAGTGGCCGAGCGACGAAGGCCAGAGTTCCGCCGGCATTGATCAGCTGGCTCGGTGTGTCGAAGCCGTAGGTATTCGTATCTGCCGCGACGAATTGTTGAGCCGGAATGGCTGCCGCCGTTGTGCCATCTGAGGACCACAGCGTAGGCCCGTTCTGGCCGCTGGAGTCAGTGAAATAGAGGATAGAGCCGACAGCCACGAGGTTCGCAGCGCCGAACTGATGACTAATTGATTTAGTTCCCGCGCCGGTGCCGTCGCTCACCCACAGATCAACTCCGATATCGGTTGGCATCAGGAAGAAGAACTTGCTTCCCACCACGGTCATGTCGAAGGGTTGTGTCGGGAGCGTAAGGAGTTTGACGGTTCCAGCCAGGGTACCGTCGGTCTTCCATAACTCATTGACATTGGCCGTGAAGTAAACCGTGTTGCCGACCGCCACGAAATTCGTCGGATACGATCCAGCCGCGCCCGGATTGAGATCTTTGACCAAGTGAGTATCCCCGGTTCCGCCCTGGGTAACCCAAAGTTCGACACCCCGTGAGTCAGCACCCGAGAAGAAGACGTTATTGCCGGCGGAAGTGAAATTCGAGACTTGGACGGGGGCGGCGACGCTCGTGACCTGCGGCGAGTTAAGCACCAAACGAATTTGCTGCAGCGCCGCGGGATCGCTCAACTGAGCGAGGAACTGAGACAAATCGAACTCGAGAATGGCTACGCGTCCGTTACCAGCGCTGACCGGCGTGCTCGGGCTGACCTCCCCGAGGTGAATCGAACCGAAGTCTGCCGGCATGATGCTTAAAAGAGCAGACTCGGCGGCCGGGGTTAGGCGGATCGCGTTACCAGCTTGGCCATCACCAAGGGTGGTGAATCGGAACCAATGCTCAGTCTCGCCCGGCAGGAGGATAAAGTCGTTGCGGCCGTCGCTATTAATATCCGGCGTCGTAACCGAGTCGAAGTTCTCCGGGCGACCAGTCCCGGTATCAACCAAGAAGCTCCCGCTTCCCGTGACTGTGCGGTTGATGAGCGGGATGATTTGGTCAAGCGACGGGAGTTGCGGCGGCGGAGCCGCACCGTAAATGATGTATACACGCCCGCTGTGCGGCTTGAGGCCGTCGAGGAAGCCGTCGGAGCCTGGCGACCCAATGACAAGGTCGTTCAACCCATCTCCATTCAGGTCGATGCGCGGGGTTTCCGGGAGGACACCGAAGCCGTCAAACTCAGCTTCACCTCGGATGGTCACATCAGCTTTTGTCAGGAGCAGGGCTGAGCCTCCGACCTTGGCGGCGATGGAGAAGAAGATGTAGGCGGTACCTCGCTGATCCTGGTCGAGGATGGTACCACTGCCAGCGGCTCGCACGGTGCGACTGGGTTCAGTAACGAGCAGATCTTGACGTCCGTCACCGTTGAAATCCCCAGCGGTGGCGTTGAGTACGCCCTCATAAGCCAGCCCGGAGCTAAAGGCGTCGGCAACGTCACGAGAAACGACGATACTCGCGTCGGTTGGCGACAACGGGGTGCCGGGACCCGGGTAGGCGGCATGTCCGAAGTAGATGAACAGCCCGCCAGTGGTATCGCTAGCTTCGCGGCTTCCGCTGACAGCAAAGTCATCATATCCGTCGTGATTGAGGTCGCCAAGGGCAGAGGCAGCAGCGCCAAAGGAGGCGCCCTGGAGAATCGCCGCACTGTCCACATCCAATTGAACGCTGGATCCCGTGGTGCGGCCCAGGACCAAATATGCTCTGCCCACGGGCGACAAGCCACTGGCTGAACCGGTTGAGCCTCCGGGCACCCCACCGCTGCTGAAGGTGAGGAATGTGGGATTGGTGAAGATTAAATCGTCCAGGCCGTCGCCATTAACGTCGCCGGCAACAATAACCTGCATCTGGGAACCGTGCCCTACCGTAACACCGCCGTAATTCAATTGAATAGCGACCGCCTGAGGATTTGAGCCGTCGCCGTAGACCGAGGTAATGGCCTGGCCCTGATTCAGGTTACCACCGGTGATGTCGCTGCCTGAGAATATGTAGCCTGAAGGGCCATCCTGCTCCGAGCCGGCCATGACCAGAATATCCGAATAGGACGGATTATGCCAGCGGAGGGCATGAACGGACGCGCCCGTAGCCGAGAATGCGCCGCCCGAGAGGGTAATGATGCGAACTTGGGCGGCGTTTTGCGGGTCGTTGACCCAAGCACTCGTCAGGAACCGTGGGAGCGAGAAGTGCCGGGCCGCACCAGCGCCGACCTGAGTGAAGATCACCGTTATGAAACTCTTCCCCAGGTCAGTCCCAACACCCGATCGCAAGAAGATCAAGTCATTAACACCATCGCCGTTAATATCGCCGAATGAGGTTGCGGGCCGACCGAGTGACGGATCGACAACCAACTCAGCTTGGGTCACAACGCTGGTGATCGCCTGGAGGTGAACCGGGCCGAAGAGGACATAGCTTCCTGTGTTCCCGTAAAGCAGGAGATCGCTGATGCCATCGCCGTTAACGTCGCCGATATTCTGCGAATTGCCCAAAGCGCCTCCGCTGTCCATGCCCTCGAGCGAAGGCGCCTGGTTGAGAAGCGGGTTACGGTCGGTGGAGATGTTGACCGCGTTCGATCCGCTCCCTTGATCATGAGGCAGCGGTGTCGCGAAATCGACCGGAGCGACCATCGGGATGAGCGGTCCCGGCATCGGCACGGGGCCTCCGCCTTGGACCACCGTTACCTGAACCGCATAAGCGCGGTTGAGGCCTGTTCCGGAAGTATAGCGGCCGCCGGTCGGGATTGCAGTCCCCGGAGGCGTGAAGCGCTGGACGGTGGCGGAGGTGCTGTCGGTGTATGCGATTACTCCGGCGTTGGATGTCACCGTCGCAGCGGGCTCGGCAACCGATCCGTCGAGCCAGCCGAAGTAGTAACCCGGACCGACGGAATCACTGCCGCTCTGCAACTGGAAGAAGAAGCGGCTTGTTTGAGAAGCCGCCGCGACTTGGCTCTGGCCCACACCGGTGAGGGTAAATGTGCCATCGGGATTCTGACGGAAGATAACCGGTGTGATCGAGAGCCCGTCGGCCTCGCTGCCCGCAGCAAAGGTGTAGGTGTTCAACTTGCCAGCCTGTGTGAACGCCGGGCCGAGGTAGAGTCCCCCCACCGTGACGTCAGTCAGCGTCCGGTTGGTTAGCGCACTGCCGAGGATAGACTCAGTGACGCCCTTGAGGGAATAGGTTCGAGTGAACGTCTGGTCCACAGGCAAGAGGGTTCCCACGACGGTTTTGCCTCCCACGACCGAAGAGTCGCCTAACCAGACGACAGTATGAGTCCCTAACGTGTCGAAGGAGATGACGCCTGGGTTTTCGGCGTCCGGAGCCCCATCCTTCCAACCCAGGAAGTAGCCCGGGCCTGTGGTGTCCGAGCCAGATTGGAGATTGAAGTCGTAGGTTTGCTGCTGTCCTGGAATCGCCGTGCGAGTCTGGCCTATGCCTGTGATGCGATACTGATCACCCTCCAGATGGAAGATGACGGGAGTCACACTGCGAGAGTCCGTAAACGCCCCCGCGAAGAACGACCAAGAGGTGAGGCTGCCGGGCGCGCTGAGTTGGTCGCCGACAAACAGACTGCCGGTGGCCAGGTCGATCGATGGATCCAGGAGCGCATTGCCAACCGGGACGACCGTTCCAGCTTGGACGGAGTAGGTTCGATTCGGCTGGTAAGCATCTGGACCGAGAGCAGTGCCAGGGACCACCCCACCCACCGGGACCGTGTTGTTAAAGTCAGTATGGTAGATGCGAACATCGCCCGATGGCCCGTGGAGCGTGACCGCTAAGTTGTCCAGTGCCCACGACTCGTCGGTACCACCCTGCCACCCGGCACCGCTGGCAAAGAAAGCGATAGTAACACTGCTGGACGTGTGGGCGATGTTCTTGAAGCTCGGATCTACGCCCATGTCGTAGGCGCTATCCGGGAACCCTGCGTTGAAGCCCAAAGGCGCAGGACTGGCAATCAAGCCCCCCGCCGGCGGAACATACGTCTGCGGGAAGTTGTTCGGCGGGCCACCGAAATTGGTGATCGTCTGCGAGAATACTGAGGCGCCATCCACCGTGACGTTAAAGAAGTCGGGAGCCGACGCCCCGGCGTTGCTCCCGTCCCAAGAGTCGATCACCGCGAGCAGGAAGGCCAGGTCGAGACTGGTGTGTTCCGGCAGGCCAGTAAGGGTGAGAACCGTTGCCCCAGCCGGATTGCCAGTAGTGTCGTTCAGGAGGAACGAGCCGCTAAAGGCGCCGCTCGGGCCACTGACGCCGTTGTAGCCTTGCACACCGGACACCGTAAATGGCCCAGAGAACGCGGCTTGAGGAATCAAGCTGCTAACCAGCGTACCGCCGTCCGAGAATACAATTGAGCCCGGATTGTCCCCCGAGCTGGACGTATCCTGCCAGCCAAGGAAGATGCCCGGACCCACATGAGTGCTCCCTGCTTGAAGCGAGAAATCGAACTGGGATAGCCCAGCTTGTTTGATGGTCTGATTTTGACCCACACCGACAATAACGAACGAGCCGTCGGCCTGTTTCTGGAGGAGCAGCGGAGTGATTCCGTGGCCTACGCTGCTTGGGGCTCCGTAGAACGACCAACTGCTAATATCGCCCGCGTTGGTGAATTCCTGCCCCACCGTGACGCCCCCGACCACCGGACTGAATCCGCGGTCCGTGAGAGCATTGCCAAATCCATTGGCAACCCGAAGGACGAACTGGACCGCATAAGCGTTTTGCAGATTTAGGATTGCGTGGTACTGAGTGCCCACCGCCAAGTCACCGCCCGCCACGGGGGCCATGGCGAAGGCGAACCCGGAATCTGGTGTATTAGCAGCCACTCCCGCATTGTCCGCGGTTGGGCTGCCGTCTTTCCATCCGAAGTAATCGCCGGCTTGGACATGTGCAGTTCCTCCACCAACCAGGGCGAAGTCATAACTGTGCTGCCCGGGAGTATCAATTACCCGCGTCGTGCCAACACCAATTACCACGCCATTCGGATCGAAGAGCAGCGGCGTGATGGAACGGCCGGCAGTCCCAGGGCCAGCCAGCACCGACCAGCTAAGAACGTCGCCATCGTTGCCAAATGGATGAGCAGCCGGGATGAGGATTTGACCGGTAGCCGTATCCAAGCCTCCGCCATCGGTTAAGGGATCGCCCGTGGCGACGTGCGAATCGACCGACTCCTGCACCGAGTAGGTGCGTGTGAAGGTCGAAGAAACCGTTAGTTTGCCGCCGACCGTAACGTCCTTCTGCGCTGCGTGATTGGCCCCGAGGAAGCTGACGGTCGGTCCACCGCTTGAATAGACAATCACGCCGGCATTGTCCGCGGTGCCTCCGCCATCCTGCCAGCCGAAGAAGATGCCAGGACCCGTGGTGGCAATTCCGGACTGAAGGCCGAAGTCGAAGGTCAGGGTGCCACCTGCCGTGACCGTCCGGGTTTGCCCGATGGCGGCTACCTGGAAGCCGTCGGCGAGTTTCGTGAACAGCAGCGGGGTGATCTTTCGCCCAGCAGTCGAAGCGCCAGTGACAATGCTCCAAGAAGTGAGCGTACCAACAACTGTCAGTTCGTCCCCAACATAAACCCCACCCGAGGCGCTGTCTTCGGCGCGATCGATGGGCGTGCCACCGACCAAGACACTGGTAGTGGCCGAGATCGAGTAGGTGCGTGTGATGGTGGTCGGGGTGGCCAGTTTATGGCCGACCGTAACATTGCCAGCGACTCCCTGGCCGGTGCCGAAATTGATCACCGTCTTTCCACCCGCAGCCTGCGCGATCACCCCGGCGTTGTCCGTGGTGGTAGAGCCATCCTTCCAACCCAGGAAGTAGCCCGGACCAACGGTGTCAACGCCTGAAACCAAGCTGAAGTCGTAGGTTTGCGAACCAAAAGCGGTGATGGTGCGGGTCTGGCCGATCGCCGTGATAAAATAGTCCGAACCCTGCCTCTGAATGATCAGCGGAGTGATCTTACGATTGACTCCGGCACTCCCCGCAAAGATGGACCATTGGAGGATTCGGCCTGCGCCAGGGAACTCGTCAGCAATGTAAATCCCACCTACGGCAGTATCGGTAGAGCGATCCACCGGATCGGATCCGACCGTTACTGACAGGATCGCCTGGATTGAGTAGGTGCGATTCAGGTTGCCGCCAACCGTCGGCAAGCTATCCCCCACCGTAACCCGACCACGGGCTGAACCCAGCGACTTGGCGGTGCCAGCGGGATCGGCGCTGAACGTGATCACGCCAGCGTTATCAGCCTGGGCGGAGCCATCTTTCCAACCCAGAAAGACCCCTGTACCGGCGGAGTTGGTGCCGCTCTGCAGTCCGAAGTCAAAAGTGAGCCTGCCCGTGGACGCAATGGTGCGGGTGGTGCCAATCGCGATGATGTCGAATTTGCCCGCGTTGGCGCGGAGGAGGACAGGAGTGATCTGGCGCCCAATGGTGGTGTCCCCGGCAAAGATAGACCAAGCGCTCAACTCGCCACCGGCCGTCAGCTCTGGGCCGACCATCAAACTGCCGCTGGCGGACTCGACGTTGCCGTGGGCTACGGGGTCGCTTCCGATCACGGTAGTGGTGGGCCCCGGCGTGCTAAGCTGCAGATTGAGGCCGGAGTAGATCCGGAGAGCATCGCCACCAGCGCCGGCAACAGTGATCCGTGAATAAGTCTTACCCCCCGCCGTGACCGTGTCACCAAGGGCCGAGAAGAACAGGGCCTGCGGTGTCGTGGTGCCTGCGCTCGCGAAGCTGGCGCGCCCGGGCTCAATCACCATATCCGGGGCCAAGGAGATGGCATTCCACTGTGCGCGCGAGCGGCCGAGGTAGATCTGGAGCACCTGGTGTTCGACGTGGCCGGTCTCATCCAATTGCGCCGAGGTTTCGAGGAATGCCGCACCCAAGTCAGCACGACCATCGGCGTTGAAATCACCCACTGACTTGAAGACACCGTCTGGCAGCGCGATCGCGTGACCTGAGGAAATCAGTTCGTCCACTCGTTTTCCGCTTAGCAACCCAGCGCCCCCGAACACGAGGTAGTTGCCTTGATCGCCAGAGATCAGGATGTCCGCAGCCCCATCCCCATCCACATCACCTGCCGGGGACACAACAGAACCGACGAAAGTCTTGCCGGAAGGTGCCAGGATGGTGAGCGGATCGGTTGGAGCCCCGAATCTTCCCAGGGTGGGTGCGCGGAAAAACGTGTTACTGCCGTAGTTTAGGGTGATTTGAGCCGAGTCAATAGTTGCAAAGTCGGCCAAGCCGTCATGATTGAGATCGCCCATTCCCGTCGCAGCTGCCGGCCCGGCAATTCGGAAAATCTCAGACCCGGTGCGGCCAGAAATCAGGTGAACCCCGTTATTGTCGGTCACCAGCAGCACATCGTTGGTCACAGGGCCGCCATTCGCGAGTTGAGCGACTGGATAGAGCGCTGAGCTAGGTATCGGTTGGAACTGAGTCCCCCCGGTCGGATCCCAACCGAGAACTGCGGCCGGGGAGTCCGTATTATCGAACATCTCGTATCGGATATCGTGCAAACCATGGGTGAGAGTGACCGTATTCGACTGGAGAATTGCAGGGTGGATGCCGCCGTTATCGACCACCAACTTGCCGTCGATATAGAGCTCAGAACCGTCGGAACTCAGCGAGAAGAAGGTCACCGGTCCGTCCTGCGGGATGTTCACCTGGCCGCTCCATCGAACTGCGAACTGGGACGAGAATGCCCCAAAACTGGTCGCGTCGCCGAAATTGAGCTGAGGATCGATGCGGACCGCGGACGGCTTAAGCGATGAGGTATCCGGGAACTCACTTAAGCCACCAGCCATCTGGAAGTATTCGCCCAGCAAGCCCTGGCCAGTAAGCGGGAAAAGATTGCCTCCGGCGGAAACCGACAGCGGACCAGTAAAGCCACTCAGCACTTGGTCAGCGCCCGTCTTAATGTCCAAGACGCGTTGCGCGTTGCGGAACAGAGCCGAGGACGGGATGACTACGCTCCCTCGCCCGTCGTTCAGATCATAGCTGAGGATGGCGCTGGCCGCGCCGAAGTTCTGGAACATCTCAACCCGGATGTCGTGGTAGCCAGGAGTCAGCGCCCTAGTCCCGGACACGGACACAGTTGGATGGAGCCCGCCGTTATCAATGACCAATTGGCCGTCGATGAAGAGACGACTGCCGTCGTCGCTGGCGAGAGTGAAGGTGACGTTCCGAGTCTGACCCGGATGATTCGGGTCCGCGTCGATCTGAACCTGACCAGTCCAGCGCACCGCGAAGCGGTCTACCAAGTCGCCGAATCCGCTGAAACCCGGGCCGACAATGGGTTGGATGTCGATCTGAGGATCGACCCGAGTGTGGGCAGGGACCAACGAATTAAAGTCAGGGAAGTCGAGAAGTTGCGCGCCTGGAACCTGGAAGTACTCGCCCTCCAGTCCGGACTCGGCGGAAACCACCGCCTGGCTCCACTGCGCACGTGTGCGGCCATTCAGGATATAAACGCCAGTGGCCGCACCGTTCTGAGTCACGGCAATCGCAATATCACCCTTGCCATCACCGTTCAAATCTCCAGCGCCAATGATCACTGAACGGTTCGCGGCCGTGCCCGCTACAACCGGCGCAGGCAAGAGGAGGGTGACCGGCGGACTTGCAAGTCTTGGATCAACTCCTGACGGCCCCCCGAATGCAATCTGGGCATAAGTCAGGTACTTGCCGCTGGCACGGTCGAAGACAGAATCGCGAACGGATACAATCGAGTCTGAATACCCGTCTCCGTCGATATCGCCCAGCGGGATGGAAACGGGCTGCCCTGCGAGGTCGATGGAGGAGAAGGACGTGTCTGCCTGCGAGGAGCCGACCTGGGTCGTCTGTCCGAGCGGAGGGTTGAACACGATCCTATAGGAGCCCGTTCCGAAATCGGTGACCAACGATGGCGTTCCGTCAGCTAGCGTCGCCGCAGTCCCTGAGATAACCCCCTGAACGCCGCCAGTCTCGTTGACCGCATGACCTGAAAGCATGGTCTCCAGCCGCCAGTAACCGACCAAGCCGGCTGAGTCTCCGGCGATCGTCCGGCCAAAGGAGGCCTGAATCTCATCTTTGGTCCGGGCCACATTCCAGAGACGGATCTCGTCGATTGACCCCTTGAACGGCGTCATGCTGGGGTCGGTCTCTACCGTTTGGCCAAAACTCAGGACCTGGGTGGTTCCAGTGAACGCGTCCAGAGTGGAGATTTGGCCAGTGGCAACCAGGGTCCCGTTCACGTAGATGGTCATTTGGCCTAAATCTCGATTCATGACCGCGGCGACGTGGTACCAATGATCCGGAGCGATGATCCCGGAAGGCGTATTGATATAATCGTAATCGTGCTTAACGTCCCCGCTTGCGAAGTGGAGCGATCCATCCTTGTTGAGCCAAACTGAATAGTTACGGTCCAGGTAACTGGCCGTATCGCCCTTATACGCGAGTGGCATCCAAACCTGGTTGCCGGTGAACCCTAGGGCTCCGTTAACCGACGCGGGGTCGAACCAGAACTCCAGGGTCATGTCCCGCTTGATGTCGAGGGCGGGAGTCGCGGGGACGTCCAACCGCACATTGCCGGTGCCGTCAAAGACCAATGCGTGGTTTGTGGTGAGCGCGGTCGCAGCCAGGTCCTTGGTCACATGCAATAGGTAAGCGTCGGGGACACCAGAGAAGCGCTCCCGCGGGACGTAGTTCACTCCAGGACCCGGGTCGGTATCCTCGGCCGGGAAGAGGTACGACAGGACCTGCTGACGCTGTGTCGGATCGGTGGCCAAAGTTCCGTCTGCGTTGAGTTTCCAGACTTGAATCATCTCCGGAGTCAACAACGCTTGGTTTTGAGTCCCAAACTGGCGGAGCGATTCCGGGGTGGGAATCAGATACCAGTCGCCCGTATCACCAGCGTCGAAGTTGGCATCGATCGTCGAGCCTGGCTGGAAAGCGGGTAACTGCGAGGCGTAACGCACATCGTCATTGCGACCCGAGGTGCCGTTGGAGTTGACGATTTCATAGACATCGGGTTCGAGCGAACGATCACCCACGATAAAGTCATTGCCGGCACCACCGATCAACACATCGTCTCCCCCACCGCCCATGATGATGTCATCACCGTCACCACCGTCGATGTGGTCATTCTGTGCTCCGCCATAGAGGCGATCGTTGCCGGCCCCGCCAAAGATTTGCAGCGCACCAATGGTCGCACCTTCCTGAAGGTCGCCCGCCGCGATCCCCCATTCGCTATCGACACCGGGGAATTTGAATCCGGGATCAGCATGCACCACGTCATCGCCGGCCCGGGTATCGATGACCGTGGATTCGACGTCCTTGGTCTGGTAGAACGCAAAATCCTGTTTGAAGATGCGCTGGCCGGGATCGTCCGGAGAAGCGACCGTGACGTATTGCTGGTTCGCGATATCCCACTCAAGCGCCGTGAATTCATAGCGTTGCAGGAATCGGTTCCAACGGATGGCGACCGTATCGGGGATGGGTCGCGGGTCGTTAACCGCCGCACCGGTGTCGCCCCCCAAGAAGAGCACCCGATCATTTCCAGGACCACCGTCAAAGAAGTCGTTGTAGGTGGGAATGAAGGTAGCGGTGGAATTGTTAAGCAATGGCAGGGCATCGGGAATGATTTGGAAGGTGTCGTCACCTTCCCCACCGAAGATCAGGTCGCTGGCGTTGCGGTCCTTGCCGCCAGTGAGAACATCATTGCCCGCGCCACCGAAGATCCAATCTTCGCCGGGACCACCAGAGAGCACGTCATCACCGGATCCGCCGATGATCACGTCACGGCGCTTGGCATCCGCACGGGTACCCAAAGCAATCTCCTGCGAGACCCCGCCAGCCAAGTCGAACTTGAGGCTGTAGATGGTCGGCACGAGATTGGGTGAGTCGATTCGGAGGTAGTAATCGGTGTTGGCGAGGAGATTCGTTACCGTGCCGATTTCCTTCCCGGACAGATCCAGGACGCTGTTAGCGGCGGTTCCGATACGTGGGAGAAGCGTATAGCGGGCGGGACCCGAACTGCTGGTGATCCTGATGAAGTAACTGCCCTGATTCAGGCCGCTCATATCAAGCTTGAGGGCCAGAGGCGCGGTGGAGGAAGCAGTGCGCAGAACATTGCCGTCTTTGTCTAACAACGCTAAAGCGAGAGCATCCGCTTGGGCCGCCTTCAGCAGACCGATCTGGTCGCCGCTGGCCGTCGGAGTGTCTAATAGGAAATGGAAGACGTCCTGGTCCGTAGACCCATCGTCGCGGCGGTGGAGGGTTAGGCCGCTGATCGTGCCAAAATTCTGGAGTTGAGTTAGGTCGTATGCCGTTGCGGTTGTATCGTGGGCGTGCTGGTTGTCGATATCGGTAGCGTCTCTGACAATCTGGGTCGGCGCCGCAGAGCCCGTGCCATTTAGATCGTCAGCCCGGTAGACTGTCATGCCCAAACCGTCTAGATCGGAGGCGCTGGTTAAAGTGATCGATCCGGGCTTCGAGAGCCTGAAGTGGTACCAGTCGATGTCGTTGGGATTATCGATGGTGAGGCCGGAGAAAGTGGTGGTTTCGGTAATGGCTGTCGAGCCGGCACCTAAGTCCCCAAGGAAGTCGTGCGCGGTGGTAGAGGTGTCATTGCGGGTCGGCGATTCCGTCAGATCACTGAGAATCGAGTTGCCACCCAGGATGGAGACGCGGTCGTTCCCGGCGCCAGCGTCGATCCAAACTGACTTTTGGACGGTTGGGCCAACAGTGATTTGATCGTTGCCAGCCAGAGCGTCGATAATGATGACCTGGAAGTCGCCCTCCGGTGGCAACAGGTGCCCCACTAACTGCAGCTCCGACTGCTGGGCGTCAGCAACAGCTTGACTGCCGTCACCGCCGCGCTCGGAGATTTGGAGTTCGTCGTTCTTGAGGTGGTCTACCGCGAACGCGAGGTCATTCTGGTCCCAGATCGGCTTGCCATTCTTGTCGGTGGCGTTGAAATCGAGGCGGACCTGAGCAGCGAAGCTGTAATTGCCATTGTTATTAGTCAGCCGGGTGACGAGGTGATGGTCCTGCAACAGGCCAGGTTCCGTGACGTAGTCCACGGTGATGATGTCGTCGGCGTTGGTGCCCGAAACGTACCAGACCTTGTTGGTGCTCCGCGCGTATTGCTTCCAGGCGTCGCCCGCGAGCCCGCCATCGAGGGTGTCGAACGTGCTGCCGTCCTGCCGATATAGTATGTCAGGGCCACCGTTGCCGTAGAGGAAATCGACGCCGGTGCCGCCGTAGAGCCGATCGAAGCCTTGGCTGCCATCCTCCGCTTGAGCGGCGCCCAAATCGCGATTGAGTCCGGTGTCCTCGGGCTGGTACGGGCTTGAGCCGGGAGACGAATCTAGCTGACCGTCGCCGTTGAGATCGCCGTTATTGGAATGTAATGCGCCGGTGGAATCAACAAACACCCCAAATTGGCCGCTATCGAACGTGACCGTCTGGCCAACAGCCTGTCCGACCGCCGTAAGAATCAGGCGTCCGCCGGCGTTGAGCGTAGCACTGAACTCGGTATCCAAGCCAGCGGAGTGCAACCCCGCTTGCACGGCAGCGGCTAGGTCCGCTGCGCCATGATCACTGCGGGTTGATGCGGCGCTCACCGTAACCTGCACCGCTGGGGCGTTGCCCACACGCAGGGTAAACTGAGCATCGTTGCCGAGAATCCCTGGCGAGCTCACGGTATCGGTTCCGACTAAAACGGCAGCCTGTCCTGCGCCGGGCGAAACAGTCAACGCACCCAGAGTCATATGGAGCTGCGTGACGGTTGGGTTAGGATCCTGTGACCAGGCGAACAGATCGTTGGTGCCCTGACCCCCGATTAGGTCGTCATCACCCTGGCCGCCATAAAGGACATCGTGGTCGCTCGGCGAACCCACCCCAGTATCGCCCCAAAGCCGGTCATCGCCGCCCATGCCATAAAGGATGTCGCTACCCTCGCCGCCGTCCAATCGATCTCTGCCTGGGCCGCCTCGGAGGATATCGTTACCCGGACCGCCATCGAACACACCAATGAAGTCGTTGCTACGTGCAATCAGCGCGCTCACGTCCAGAGGCCGGACGTTGCGCTGCACATCGAAAGCAGTCGGTTGGTCGATGAACGACACGTCGTCCGCGCCGCCCAGAGCGGATACGCGGAACTGCTCGACCAGAGGTGTCCCATCAGCAGCGCGCCAAGGCGCAAGGATCTCGCGGAAAGGCTGACCACGCACGGCGATGTCCACGTGAAGGGCCCCGCTAACATGAGTCGAGGTCACCGTTCCATCCGGATTGGGGAGGTCCAGCACAGCGTCCTGTTGTCCCAACCGGATAACGTCGTCGGCGTTCGTGCCCTGGATGAGCATGATATCCGTAGCGTTATCGTCCGCAACGTCGCCCTGGTGCTCATTGCCGTAGTGTCCGTCGAAGCGATCACCCAGGACGGTGTAGAGCGGGCTCACATCGAGAACCATGATGTCAATTCCGCCGCCACCATACAGGGTGTCATGACCGTCCTGGCCTTCCAGCCAATCGGTATCGGCGCCACCCCAGAGGAAGTCGTTGCCACCGCCGCCATAGATCTGATCTTGCCCGTCGCCACCGTAGAGGACGTCGGCACCTCCGACCGTATCCCCCAGAATGTTCCTCACCAGCCGTGGACCGGCCGAGTAATCGCCGGAGATGTAGTCGTTGCCGCCGTCGCCAAAGATGATATCGCGGCGGAGGTTGCCATAGAGGAAATCCCCGTCGTCGCCGCCGTGCAATTCGTCCCCACGCAAGGAGGTCTCGTTGGCGACAGCCGCCTGGACCGCCGTAACCAGGCCTTGGCTAATGTGGTCGAGATCGACGGAAGTAGCCACGCCGGCGACAGTCACAGACACTGGCAGGCCGACCTCAGCATAGGCATACAGGTAATCGATCCCCGATCCACCCCATAGGCGTTGGCCGGCCTGCGAATGGTCGGGTGTGCCGGCTTCCCCGAAGAGCTTATCCGAGCCCTCGTCGCCGTAGAGTTGATCGATGCCGTCGCCGCCGTGCAATTCGTCGTCGCCCAAGCCACCGCGCAGAATGTCATTACCTGACCCTCCTAACACGAGGTCGTCCCCGCTGCCGCCGTCGACATAATCGTTACCAGCCCCACCGTCCAGGTAGTCGGCATCGCCGCCACCGAACAGGAAGTCATCCCCCGCCCCGCCTTCGATATGGTCAGCGCCATCGCCGGTCAGGCCATCCACCGAGAGCCCGGCCAGGATCTTGGGCATCATGCCGTGGTGAGCCAGAACAAATCCCGAGTGAGTGATTGGATCGGCTTCAGCAGCATCAAAACCAGGCGGGCTTTCGAAATTCGAGTCGTTGCTCAGATCAAAGAAGCTGGCATCACGGTAGGCAAATCCTCCCCAGATGAGATCGTTGCCACCGTCACCATAGAGCGAGTCGTTACCTTCGCCCCCTATGATCACGTCATTGCCATCGCCGCCGTGAATCTCGTCATTGCCCGGACCGCCGTCCAAGAAATCATTCCCCGACCCAGAGAACATGACGTCATTGCCCGGTCCTCCGCGCATGAGGAAATCACCACTGACGGCACTAAAGAAATCGTTTCCATTGCCGCCGTCCAGGATCGTGACGCCACTGGTAGTCTTCGCCAGGAACCGGTCGGCGCCATCGTTACCGAAAATCGAAGTGGTGGTGATCGGGCTAGTTGAAGCAACGGTGATCGTGTCGTTACCGGACCCCAGATTAATATTTAGGTTCTCAACCGTCTCATAGCTCACCCGGTCCCCTAGCCCGAACCCTGTGAAATCGGTAGCCGTGACATTGCCCGAATTGTCGGTGGCCAAACCGGTGGCGTCTGCGTTTACTGTGTCAATTCCCTCGCCACCGGTGATCGAGATAGGAGTAAGGAGGCGATCGAGAGTGCCTGAAGGGAGTGGCGCGTTGCTCCCTAGGTTAATTGTGTCGTCTCCGCTTCCGGTATCGATGGAGAGCGGACCGGTAAAGGATTGGACGTTGACCGTGTCGGCTCCCTCATCGGTATTAATAAAGGTAGGGCCAGCACCAAGTTGGGCCACCTTGACATGCACCGTGTCAGCGCCGGCGTTGCCATGGAATTTGGTGGTGGTCCCTCCGTTGGTACTGTTGATGGTGAACGTGTCATTCCCAGTGCCAAGATTGATGTTCAAGCCCTGGACCGATTGATAGGTGAGGCCGGCTCCCATGCCAAGACCAGTCACCTGCGTGGATGTCATCTGGCCGGTATTGTCCGCCTGGTCGCCAGTGTCATCGACATTCGTGGTATTGTTGCCACCGCCTCCGTCGACGGTCACCGGCCCGGCGATAGCATTGACAGTGCCGCCCACCGCCGGGCTCTTGCTGCCTAGATTCACCGTGTCGTCGCCGCCCTGGCCATTGACCCGTAAGGGTCCCGTGGTGCCTTGGACGTTTACCACGTCCGCTCCGTCGCCCGCATTAACCGTTGTGACAGCGGACGATGTGCTAGTCACGGTCAGATGATCGTCGCCTGAGCCGAGAGACAAAGTCAGCGTCGTCAGCCCAGAATAGTTGACTCGCCCTGAAGTCATCCCCAGGCCAGTGATGGACGTGGAACTCAGGGCACCGTCACGTCCCGAGGTGTTCCCGGTATCATCACCGACTAGCGAGTCGGTGCCACCACCTTGTACGGTCAGTTCGTTCTGGACTCCCGATATGAGCCCGCCCAGAGAAGGAGTGAGGCTTCCTACGTTGATTACATTGGTCCCGGCCCCGAGGTTCACATTTGTCACCCCCGTGATAGCTTGGACGTCGAGTGCGTCGTTGCCGCGGCCCATGGTGATGTTCGTGGTCCCGTGCGGGCTATTTTTGATCAATAGCTGATCGCCGCCCGAGCCCAGCCGAACATTCAACACGCTCTGGCCGCTGAAGTTGACCCGCCCATTGCCCATATCCAGGCCAGTCAGGCTGGAGGAGTCCAAGGTACCCGCAGTGGCTGCCACATTGTTGCTGTCATCGATATTGATCGTGTCGGTGCCGCTGCTCTTCACCGTCAGGGTGCCCTGCATCGCGCTCAAGGTACCGCCGGTCGAGGCAGGCGCCAGACCTCCCACGTTGACCGTATTACGCCCCGGACCGGGATCGATGGTGGCAACTGTGCCAGCCTTGGTCGCGCGCACATTAAACGTATCATCGCCTCCCACGTCTGTTAGCGCCACGACGTCATTGCCAGAACCATTTGTTGCCCCCTGCACAGTGACGTTCATGGCGCTCCAAGTGACCAGGATATCCGGATCAGCGCCCGTACCGGTGGTGAGCAGGAAGGTGTCATTATTGCCGTTGCCGATACAAGTGACAACGTCCGGAGCCCCATCGTCGCCCACCTTCACCAGCACCGCGGGTGCATTGCTCCCGAGGTCGTGGATGGTGATGTTGTCGGCACCAGGGCCGGTATCGAAGATGACTCGTTGGAAGTGGGTGGCGGTGATGTTGGCCCCGGAGTAAGTGACCTGGAATTGTCCGGGAGTTCCGCTCGGGCTGATGGTCGAGGTTTCCCCCGCGTCCGCCCCGACGACCACGAGCTGATCTCCGTGAGTCCCGGGTGTGCCGCCGTCGACAATGTCATTGCCGCCACCCTTTTGCCAGTAGATGACGTCGTCGCCAGCCTCACCGAAGATCTGATCCGCACCGCCACCACCCGTGATTTGATCGTTGCCGTTGCCACCGTGGATCACCACCGGCCCAGAACCGCTCCCGACGATGAAATCGTTCCCATCACCACCGTTGAGTGTTGATGTGGCTGGTGAGGAGGATTCGATGTAGTCGTCACCTGTTCCGCCGTTGATCGTGGCAGTCCCGGTCCCGTGGTAAATGATCGTGTCGTCACCTGCTCCGCCGTCGATGTTGACTGGGACCGTGGTCCCATCCTTGACTATGACTGAGTCGTTCCCGTCTCCCAGATCGCCCCGAATGCTGGTCACGTGCTCATAGACCCTGCTGCGCCCGAAGGCCGACACTTGGATTGTCGCATCACCTGCCGTGCCACCGATTTGCTGGATAGTGTAGCTCTCGTCCGGGAGGTCTTCGCCGATACCTCGAGAAGCGGCACGGCTTCCGGTGTTAAGAACCAACTCCCCGCCATTCCAATCCGTGGGATTATTGGCATCGCCAGCCAGGAAGACAGGGCGAGGCAACTCGAGGATGCCGATGTTGAAGGTGGCCGTCTTCGTCACTGTGAAGAAGAAGAAGTCCAGCTCCACAGTTAAACTGAGAGTCACGGGAACGCTCCCGTTACCTTCGGCATGGAAGGCGAAACCGAGGCCCAAACCTAACAGAGTAATCCCAAACACGCGCGCCTGCACATGCGCCCAGCCGCTCAAGTCAAAGGTATAGTACGGGTTGCCGGTACGGTCGGTGGTAACGATGTCTGAGACATGGAAATTGAATTCGCCCACTAAACCGAATGCGCTCACTCCCAGCGTGAACGTTCCGTCCAGCGTGATATCAAAGTTGCCTTCGGAATCGAGGAAACCGCTGCCATGCAAGGTGGCCAGCCCAAAGAAGTCAATGTCGGCATTAAAGCTGAATCGCCAACCGTTGTTCCGTACTATAATGCTGACCCCTGTATCAAATTTCAGGACCTTGAGTATTTCTATATGCCCATGCAAGACCAAGACAAAGCCTGGGTCCACACCGTCACGAGTAATCCCAGTGGTATTAAGCTGGAACAGGCCCGAGGCTTGGATGCTGAACACCGCCGCATCGGCGTTGACCGAGACATCCAAACTCAACACCAAACCGGCATGGTCATCCACGTACACGGCAGCCAAGCCGTGCACCTCAAAGTCGAGGAACCCAATCACGATGCTCAAGTCGAATTGGATCCGAACTCCCGCGCTGTTGATTCGAATGTCAATATCTCCGCTCGCTTTGACGAAGTTCAGGAAGTTGACCGAACCACCAATGTGGATGTGGAACCCGTCGTGGATCGGATCTGTGGAGTCACCGAGCAGTTGATCCCTCCCAGTGGTATTAAGCTCGAGCGTAGCGTCTGCGCTGAATGACAGCCCGATGTCCTGCCCGAAGCTCGCATCGAGGCTCAAGGCCACCCGCGCGACTAAGCCGTCGCCATTAATCCGGAATCCTCCATTGACCTTCACCTCGCCGATGTGCGCCAGGCTAAGCGATGCGTCTACCGTGACCTCAAGCTCGGTCGGGTTCAGAGTGAATGTGAACTTGCCTTTGATTTCCAGAACATCGGCAATCAGGAATCTGCCCCGCAGCACGAGTTTGACGCTCGGCCCAGCGTCCAGCGTGACAGTCCCCACCTTGAGAGAACCGTCCGAGTTCCGCAGGAACAGCCCAGTCGTTGGGTCGATCATGAAGGTCTCGACCTGCCGCGTGGTCAGGAACGTATTGATCTCCAGCAGGAATTCGCCCTCCAGTTTGACGCCCGGAATCCGATCCACATCCAGCACCAAGTAGATGCGCCCAACCAGCCCTGTTTGCTCCGGCGTTCCGAGATAGAAGCTGAGATTGAGCGTGCCCGAGAGGGCACCCAGGAAAGGTATTTCGCATCCGACGGCTCCGGTAATGACCAACCGCGCGCCGTCTTGCCCGGCGGCGGCTTCGATCTGGATAAAGCCCGTCAGGTGCAACACTCCGGCGAGCAGGAGGTCGGCCTGGATGGTCGCTACGAAATAGAACTCACCCGGACGGCCTGAGGGGGTTCCATCGAGCTTCGGTGCGGCCTTATAGATGTTAATCGTGCTGGGCTCGCCCGGGTCCAGAAGCGGCAGGAAGGAATCCGGCAGAGTGAACGTGACGTCGGCCAGGGTCGTGTTGAACATGAGTTCAACCGAGCCGGAGGCTTTGAACAGCGTGCCTTCGTCAGGGAGCCCGATGCCCGCTGAGGCGCTGACTTTAAACTGGCCGGCTACACCAGGAATCTGGCCGGGCTGATCGGGATCGCCGATGATCTCGAATAGGCCGGTCACTTTCGTATAGGAGATCGATGAGTCACCCGATCCGAAGGAGAGCTCGGCCGTGACAAACAGCTCGAATCGATGGGCGTTGATCTTAAGGAAAAAGCCGCCGTTCAGTTTGAAGAGATCCCCCGAACTGCCTGGCGGCCGCACTCGTATTTGCCCAACCAGTTCCAGTGAGAAGGTTTGGGGCGCCAGGTTGAATGTCCGTGTGGCATCGCTGCCATCGGGCCCTATCCCCGGCAGAGTCAAAGTCTCGGTCTTCGCCTGGTCGCTCGTATTGATCTGCAACGTGCCCTTCGCGAACATAAACACACCGAACTGCTCCAACACCGAGAAATTGGTCTCCAGCGTGGCCACGCCCCAGAACTGCGGGGAATCGCTAGTCGTGTGACTATTGTCCAGCACGAATCGTCCCGCCGTCGCGCCAACCGTTCCCAGCTTGTAGATCTTCAATTGGCCACTGAACTGCAGGATGAAGACCGACCGGGCACTATCAATATCCAGGCTCACTTTGGCCGTGACACTCATCAGTGGCTCATCCAGAAGATCGGCCAGGCGCAATTCAATTCCGCCGGATAGCTCGATGAAAAAGGCCGGGGCCTGAGTGATTAGCCCGACCTGTTGCTGTGAAGCCGCGCCACCGTTGCCGGGATCCGAAGGATCGGTAGCTGATTTATCCCGCCAACTGTCCGCAGTGAAGTGGATCGTCAGCTTGCCGGTGTCAAAGCTGCCGTGGAAGGTGTAACGGAAGACGTTCGTTCCCGCCAAAGCCTCGGGCTGGGTCGGCGTTCCGTCTACGATCACATTCTCACCGTTTGCACCAGTCAAAGTGAACTCCTCGCCAGAGTCCATAATCGAGGCCAGGTCCAGTACGTGGCCGGTGGTGGGTGTGAACGCCACGTCAATATAGCTTCGGCCGTTCAGCGCCTCACGGTCCATCATCTTGCCCGGGGCGGGATCGGCAAGGGACGCGGTCGGCTGCTCGACCCGGAAGGTCTGAGTGGAGCCCAGGTTGGAATCGCCGCCGGTGTCCTTGAAGCTGCCCGGCTGGATGCTCAGCGTGTACGTCCCCGTCTCGAGAGTGGCGGTGAAGTGGTATCGGTAGTGGGTGGTCGCCGCTTGCTGCCCACCACCGTCAGAGACCATCACCTGTTCTGGAGCCCCAAGCTGGATGGCTTGCCCTTGTGAATCCTTGAGCACGAGCTCGTCGCCATCGATGGTCGATGGATCGATCGCAAAACCACTGCTCGGCTGGAAGGAAACCTCGATGTAGCCGCTTCCATTAATCACTCCACTCCCTACGGCTGCCCCGATCTTGGGGCTGACGACCGTTGCAGTGGGGCCTTGGACCACAAACGTTTGGCTGAAACCTGCGTTGGCATTGCCGCCTGTATCCGTCCACGAACCGGCAATGAAATCGACGGAGACTGTCCCCGTGACGAAATCGCCTTGCAGATAGTAGCGGTAAACGTTGTTCCCCAAGTTGGTCGGGGCACCAACGACAGCAACGCTGTTGGTCGAAGCGCCCGTTCCGCTCAGGGCAAACTCGGGCGTTTCGGTTCCCGCCTCAATAATCGAAGCGGGGTCGATCTGCAGCGGTTGCCCATTGGAACCCATGCCCTTGCTGGGAGCATAAACCACGTCGATGTAGCTACGGTGATTGGTGTTGGTGAGGTCGCCCAGATCGACGGTTTGGCCGCCAGAGGTGACGCCCTGCCCCGTCGCGCCACCGGCGTCCAATAGCGACCACGATTTGGTGGCGAACGTGTAGGTCAGCGTTGCTGAATCCGAGGGCGATGCTGTCGGTCGCACCGCATTAATCGCATATCGGTAGGTATTACTGTTTCCGACCTGGATCGGGGCGGTGTTCGGGTCGAGACTGACCGTCCAATTCCCACTGGAAACCGACGCGGTGAACTCAGGATCCAGATCCTCCACTGATGCGGGATCAATGGTAAAGCCGGACGGAGGGTCGGGCAGGGCGATATCCATTGTACCGGGAACAAGCATGACTCCTGAACCGGCGCCAGCAGTAGCGGTGAGGGTGATCGTGCTTGGGGTGCTGGGGACGTTCACGTTAAGGAACGACCAGCTTCCCGCGATGTAGGTCAAGGTGACGTCACCGGTAGCGAACTCGCCGTTCAACCAGTAACGGAACGACTGGGTGGCGGCATTGGGATCCGTTGTCAGCGCAATTGGCGGCTGCGTCGCATCGATGCGAATGGTACCCACCCCGGTCCCGGTGAGCGTAAACTCCGGATCGGCATCAGTAATCGAGGCAGGATCGATCACCAGACCAGCAGGCGCGGTGAAGTTAACGTCGATGTAATTGCGTCCGTTCAGGACGTGGATATCGATGTTACCCCCGTTGCCAGGGTTGGAGACGGTGGCGGTGGCCCCGTCGACTATGAATCCGAGGCTGGCATCGTCATTACCGGTCCCAGTGACACTATTGCCATTCTGTAGCGTGACGTCGGCATTCTTAAAAGAGTTGGCAGTGAAGTGGATCTGCACCTGTCCCCGCGGGAAGGCCGTGAAAGAGGGATCGGTGATGACGTAACGGAAACGGTTCACCCCAGACCGTTTGAGCGCCTTGATCATGGCGTCCTGGGCAGAGGCCCCGGCGCTCTCATCGGCAGTAGGCACCAGGGGCGTTATCACCATACCGCCGTCCGAGCCCGTGGTGGTCTCCATCGGGACCGGCGCGCCGTCGACCGTTAGCGGTGAAGTGCGGCCGGCGATGGTCAACTCGAACTCAGCGTCAGAATCAAGGATCGAGGCGTAGTCGAGGTTAGCTCCTTGTGGCGCCGAATAGGTGACGTCGATATAAGCCTTGTTCGTATAGGTCTGACCTCCCACCGTGGTCACCGTCGTGGTGCGGGCATTGACGACACTGTAATCGATATGGTCCCCGGAAGGATCGGTCACCGTCACGGTGGGTTTGAGCGTTACCGGTTGGGTGGCGCTCGTGCCTACCGTGTCAAACGTCACTTCATCGCCCGAACCGTTGCGATACCCCATCTTGAGTTTGCCCCAGAGAGTCAAGATCCGGACCTGGTCTGGAATATCGGCAAGGAACAGGACTGTCGCGTTACCCGAGGCAATCTTTGAGAGGTCGGCATATAACCGGCCGCTGATGCTGAGTTTATCGGCGGCAAAGTTGAGCTTGCCGACAATCAGAAACTTGCCGTCCGTGCTGAACTTGACCAGCACTTCGCCGTTAAAGACCTCCTCGGAAGTGTAGATCGAGTAGATCTTGGCGCTGCCGGTGATCGTCATCGGCGCGGTGAATGCGGCGGCAAAGCCGCTCAGGCTGGGGTTGGCTTGTATGGTCTTGTACTGGGCCACCACCTGGTTCTTGACGTCGTTCAGCCAGGTAGCCGCATCCAGAGTCTTGGGTGCATTAAACTCGGGTCCGCGAAGGTCGTTCGGATCATCGATCGACGGTAGGGTCTTGAAGAATTCCACCCCGGCGGAGAAGTCATTCATCGTCAAGCCGCTGTCAGGCTCCAGCAATACCCCACCTGGGATCGAAGCGCTCAGGAATACGCCCAACGGCCCAAGCTCGGAAAGGGCCAGTCTGATCTCGACACCGATCCCGGAGAAATTGAACCCGCCGTCCAAGCCCAGGAAGAAGATACGCTTCATCACCGGCGTCGTGCTGTCATTGGGCGAGATGATGTTGTAATTGCTATCGATCTTGAGGATTCCGCCGATCAAGGCCGCGTCGATTTCCCCGCCGAACATCTCGCCCTTCACTTGCACCCCGATGGAGGCGATATCGATAATTGGGAACTCCCCATGCAACAGTTTGCCGATATCGATTTTGATCCCTTCGATCGAGCCAGAGAACTCTAGCCCGCCCAGACCTTCCAAACCGGTGACGCTAGCCGACAACGTCAGTACAAAGTCCTCTGGGTGGTTCTGGATGTCCGCCCATTCCAAGCCGATCGAGTCGATATGTATCGGCAGCCAGGAAGGCCACTGGAAGCTATCGCCCGTAGCAGAACCAACGCTCAGGAAAATGCCAAACCCAGGCAGCGCTTTGAAGGAGCCGTCGCCCATGAAAGCAAAGTTGCGGCCTTCTCCACTAATAACCAGAGAGCCGATGTTGACCTGAGCGGCGATCGATCCGAAGTGGATCATTTCTTCGTTATCGGCTGCCCCCGTGTTCAAATGCAGATCTTGCCCCGAGAGGGTCAGGAAGTCCCCAAACTTGATAACAATAGTATCGATGTCGAATTTGAAGGCATCAACGTGACCGTTAGAGAAGGTTAGCGTCAGGCGGATCGCCTCTGTGCTAGCTGCCGTTGATTGAGTGTTCGGGTGCGGGCGATGCGTGAGCGTTGCGGAAATGGCCTGACCGGGCAAAAGCTGGGCGCCGCCCGAAGCCACGAAGATGCCGCCACTGAACGTGACTGGATCATCTCCGTGATATTTGACCTGGAAGTTCTCAACACCAACCCGGATATCATCCAGAGTGAGAATATTCCCGAACTTAATGGCGGGCTGAGATGGATCGGAGGGTGAAAGTGTTCCGCTGGGCAGGTTCGGATCCATCGGGGAGCAGCCATAGCACAATTCGGCTTCCCCGAGAGTGAAACCATCTTCACGTACAACAAGTCCGGGGATCGAGGGCTTTGGCCCCGTCGGACCGTCGGGATCGAATTGGCGAATCGAACCGGAGACCCCGAACTTCGGGAAATTGATGTCTGCAGACTCGATCCGCACAAGTTCTTGGCTGCCCGAGGTGTCGCCAGGATCGTACTGGATATGAATGCCGCTTGCAGTCGCCGTGACCACGTCGGGAACAGTAATTGTGAGTTGGGCTACACTCACGCTGAACTTCCCAGGCAGGTCGATGCGCACCTTGCCGCTGAGAAGTCCGAACACGTCCACCCCAACGTCGAAGGTAGCGAGAATACCGCGCAAGTCGGCGGAAACACCGCTCGAAGATTGTTGCGAAGAGCCACTGCTGCCGCCAGAACCTCCGAAACTGAGCGACGCGCGGTCGGCCCCAATCCCGACCGTAAGCACCAGCAGACCGTCTTTGAACCCTACGTCCTCCAGGCCGATGCTGGGTCCGACAATGGTCAACGGCCCGAGTGAGTAGGTGTTGCTCGCAGTCGCACCGTCGTTGGCGCTTTGGTCGATGGTAAACTTGCCACTGCTGGCTACGTTGGTCGTGCCGTCGGCCGTGCGCCATCCCAAAGCCGGGTTCGTAGCCGTGGGCTTAAGGAAAGTTACTGTGACCTCCCCGGCACGGAACAGTCCAACGTCGTTGGTGGGGTTCGAGTCCTTGAGATAGTACCGGTAGGTGGTGCCAGAGATTAGTGTTGGCCGCCCGCCGATAAGATCCGGTTCTCCGTCCGCCAGAAGCGCAACGTCGGCTACGCCAGGCCCGGAAAGCGTAAACTCGTTTCCATCAATGCTGTCCCCATCGATCGCGCTGGATGTCCGGCTGTTGTACGTGACGTCGATGTATCCGCGAGAGTTGAGGTCCGAGGCAGAGAGCGTCTTCCCGCTGGTAGGGTTGCTCAACTTGGCAGTTGGGCCCTGCGCAGGCAGCTTGCCGTCTGCGCCTTTCGTCGCAGCGGTAAACTGCTCGGTCGCACCGAAGTTGCTAACGCTGTTGTTGTCCGTCCAGGATTGCGGCAGGAACGAAACACCGATCTCACCGTCCTGCACAAAGCTGCCGGTGAAGGTGTACCGATATGTATTGCCCGAAATCTTGGTGGGCTTGCCGTTGACCGTGACGCCAGTAGCGGGCGCACCATCGACTGTGAATGCGAATTCGGGAGCATCATCAAGGATGGTCGAGTCCTTGATTCCATCCCCGTTCGGGTCCTCAAAGACGACATCAATGTAGCCCTGACTGTTGAGCACCGAACGATCGATGTTTGCACCGGAGAACGGGCTTGCCAGATGCGCCTTGAGGAAATTCGTGGCCGAGCCGGCCGAACTGATGGTGGCGTTCACCCCGAAAATCGAGAATCCGTTTACATGCAAGGAGTCCAGGCGGAAGCCGTCGCTGCCACCGATTGTGAACGTCGCGTCACCCTTGATACCGAATATCTCCTTATTGTCCGCGTGAATGCTTACCACGGCGCCGCCATCGCCAGGGTTGACCCCAGTCAGGTTCACCTCGACGTCGCCATTGGGCAGTTTCTCGAGTGATACCTTTCCAGAGATTGAGAAGACATCCGCCACCGAGAAGGTCACTGCTCCTTGGAAAGAAGTAACCAAGTCCGTGCCGGGGAAGTCCAGGGTTAGGCTACGTGTCGTGTTGGGGATGTCAATGGAGACGTTGTGGAAAGCCTGGCCCGTATTATTGACCCGCACATGCGCTGTGCCTTGAACGGTGAGTCCATCCAAGCCGATGAGCTTGAAGGTGCCCTGGGCGTCCAAAGCGTAGGTCGCGGAGTCGCCATCGCCCACTTTGATCAGGGCGATGCTGGCATCGGAAAGAAGTACCCCCGTTGCGGCTGGGTTCACACCGCCATTGGGCAGATGCGCGGGACCCTGGCCAATGAAGATCTCCAGACCGTCTCCCCCGAACACGGTCCGTCCATCGCTGAACTCGAAGCTCACATTCCCCTCAACCGTCACGAAGTTAGCAATGTTCAGGCTGAGATCAGAGATGAAGAAACCATAGACATTACTCCCGGCTGGATCCGGCGCGTTGAAACGGATAACCACCGTGGTCCCATTGACGTCGATGCTCTCGTCCACTGCCGCCTTCGTTGTGTTGATGCGGAAGCCGAGGGTCCCACCCACGCTTAGGCCGCCCACGGACGCGCTGGCTTTGCCGGAGATGGTGCCGGCCACACCGGTGCTATAGATCACCAGGGCCCCTTGACCATCGGTTAAGCCACGAGTATCGCCCGGAACGCCTGTAATGCTCAGGTTTGCTACCGCCAAGCGAGTTACCGTCCCAGTCGATCGCTGGCTTTGATCAAAGAGGAAGTCGCCCCGTAAATGGATCCCGACGACGGTCACGTCGGCGCCGTACGCGGTCACTCTCAAGTAAGGTCCGGCCGGAAGGTGGAGATTCAACGGCGCACCGTTCACTGTGATGGTCTGATCTACCGGCAGCGGGACGTTGTTGATTTCGAGGCCGAAGGTGGCCGAGATCTGGAAATCGCCGGGGTTGCCGATGCTCAGCGCGGCGTCAATCTGGAGACTCCCAGCCACTCCCGTCGGCATAATTACGAGCATGCCCCGGCCATTGGTAAGACTAAGAACCGGCGCGCCGCCCGTGCTGAAGCTTAGGCTGACTCCTGAAACCCCGAGCCGGACTACGGTGTCGCCGGCGTCGTTTTTAACCTGCTCAAAAGCAAAGTCGCCGTGCAGGGTCACCCCCAGGATCGCCAGATCAATTCCTGTCCCAGAGATGCTCAAATACGGTCCGGTGGGCAGGTCCAGCGTCACCGGTGCGCTGCCCGTGCCAATCCCAGGGAACGTTTCGTGAACGGCTTGCGTGGTCGTGTTGACTCGTACCTTGAATGCGCCGGTGAAAGTGACACTGGGAATGTTTTGGATGGCGACGTTGGCGGAGAGTTCTCCGGCCAAACCCGCGCTAGTGATCAGCAGCGATCCCTGCCCGCCTGTGACGCTCACGAATTGCGTTGTCCCGTCGCCGAGAGACAAGCTCATGTTGGCCACCACAACCCGGACCACTTGAGTAGTCGTAAAGGTCCCTGTGGTTGTGCTCGTAATGCGTTCGAAAGAAAAGTCGCCCTGGAGCCGTTGCCCCAACAATTCCAAACTCACACCCGTGCCCTGGACGCGGACGTAGGGACCTGCCTGGAGATCCAATGTTTGCGTCTGTCCAGCTACTGTGAACTGTTCGTGCACCGCTTGGCTGGTGTTGTTGACAGACAAAGTGAATGCACCGCTAAAGGTGACCCCTGGAATGCTCAGGTTGACCGTCGCGGCAAGCAACCCAGCCAATCCCGCGTCGCTCATGATCAAGGTCCCGTGCGCGTCACTCACTCGAACAAAATCCGTGGAGCCATCCCCGAGACGCAGGTTAAGATTCGCGCCTGCGACGCGAACAACCTTGCGCGCAGTGCCACTGGCCGGGGTGCTTGTAGCTTGCTCGAAGGAAAAGTCGCCGCTGAGGCTCTGACCCGCGATTTGCAGTTGGAGCCCGGTCGCTTCCACGTGCACATAGGGCCCGGCGGGAAGGTCCAGCATCTGCGTGGCGCCCGCGACCACCAACCGATCCTGGATCGCTTGGTTGGTGTTGTTGACCTTGAGGTCCAGATTCGAAGCGAGCCCAAGCAGCGGGACACTTACCGTGCCGCTCACATCACCTGCTACACCGGCATTCGTGAGTTCGAAGAAGCCCTGGCCTCCCGAGAGAGTCAGGATCGTCGTGGATCCGGCGCTTAAAGTAAGGCCGGCATTCGCGGCCCCCAGCCGGACCACCGAATTGCCATCGGGACGGCTCACCTGCTCGAAAGCAAAATCTCCGGTCAGGCTCTGACCCAGCACGGTCAGGGTTGCCGGCTGCCCAACGCCTTTCGCGCCAATCTCAACCCTCAGGTAAGGACCTTGCGGGAGAGAGATGTCGATGGCCGAGCCCGCTACGGTGAAATGTTGCTCCACCGCGGCGTTGGTTGTGTTCAGAGCGAGCTGGACCTTTCCGTCCAGGGTAACTCCGGGCAAATTCACTGCGAGGTTCCCCGAGATCGTACCGGCGACTCCGTTGCTGGTGATGACGAACGCGCCAGCTCCATTAGTGAGGTCCACCAAGTCGGTGCTGCCAGTGCTCAGATGCAACTGGACGGCTGTCGCCCCCAGTTTGACAACCCTCTGGCCATCAGGACGGGTTAACTGTTCGAAGGCGAAGGAGCCGCGTAAGTTCTGGCCAAGGACGTTCAAGTCAACATTATCCCCGGTGACTTTCACGTACGGGCCGGCAGGCAAGTCCAAGGTCACACTTCCTCCGCCCACGGCGATTTTGCTCTGAACCGCGTGCGTTGTGTTATTGACGGCCACAGTGAAGGCGCCGGTCACACCCACTCCCGGAAGGTTCACGGCGATCTGACCGGTCATCTGGCCTGCCAAGCCATCCGAAGCCACTAACAGGCTGCCTGTTCCCTCCGTAAGGGTCACAAAGGACGTCGCTCCATCGCCAAGGTTCAGGGCGACGTGGTTAGCGCCCACTCGAACCACCGCGACATCGTCGGCATTTCCGAGGACGCCATCCGGGCCGGCAGCTTTCGTTTGCTCGAAGGCAAAGTCTCCCGTTAGCGTTTGCCCAGCCAATGCCAATTGAACGTTGGTACCCTCTACCCGTAGGAACGGCCCGCCGGGTAAACTCACTGTTACGGTCTGATCCCCGACGTTGATTTGCTCGTCGATCGCACGGCCAGTTTGGTTGATTTGGATCCCGAATTCACCGGAGAAGCCCAGGCCCGGTGGCAAGGCTAGGTTCACGGTGGCTGTGAACGAACCCGCGAGGCCATCGCTGTTCAGCAGAAGCATGCCCTGGCCGTTGCTCACGTTGACAACGCTGCCCAGCGAAAAAGCAACGTTGGAAGCCGCCAGTCGCACCCTCCGCTGGCCGGTGGTATTCGTGACCTGCTCGAACGCAAAGTTGCCTGTCAGCGTCTGCCCAAGGATGCTTAAAGTGGCCGGGTGCGTTGAGTCGGTGTTCCGTACCTCCACCATGGCGAAAGGTCCAGCGGGCAGGTCTAGGCTCACCGTATCGGATCCGACTGAGAAACTCTCATGAACCGCGTTCGGGGTGGTGTTGAAGGAGGCAATGATCCGTCCGCTGAAGCTCACCCCAGGACCAACGTGCAAAGCAAGAGTCCCGGCAAGTTCCCCCGACGCGCCAGCAGCGGTGAGCAGGAGCTTGCCAGTCCCGCTGGTCACCTGCAGCATGGGGCTCGCGGTGTCGCCAAGCGAGACCGTTCCGTTCGCCATGGCCATTCGAACGAGCCGCTCGCCATCGGGTACAGTGAGCTGTTCGAAAGTGAAGTCGCCACCCACGCTAACTCCGCTTACGGCCAGGGAGAGCCCTGTGCCCGCCACACGCACGTAAGGACCGGCTGGGAGGGAGAGGGTCTGGCTCGTCGCCCCAACCTGGAACTTGTCGTTGACCGCGGCGCTCGTGTTGTTGATCGCAAGACTCAGGGTGCCCCCTAAGGTTATGCCGGGAACATTCAGGTTCACGGTCGCCGCGATCTGGCCGGCCAAACCGGCGCCGGTCAGCATGAACGAGCCTTGGCCTGCAGTCACGCTGACCAAATTGGTAATCCCATCCCCAAGCCCGACAGCCAGGTTGGCGACTCCGATCCGCACGATCGACTGATCATCGGCAGTGCCCAGTGTGTGGTCAGCTCCGGCTGACTTGCTTGCTTCGAAGGCGAAGTCGCCGGAAACGTGGAGGCCCAGCAACCGCACCTGCAATCCGGTCCCTTCCACGCGGAGGTAAGGGCCGGCAGGCATGCTCACGTTCACCATGTCGGAGCCCACCTTGAACTCTTCATTGACCTCCGCGTTGGTGTTGTTCAGGGCAAGGGTGAGATTGCCCGTGAAGCTCAAGCCTAGGGCCGCATTAAGAGTGATGTCCCCGCTCACTCGCCCCGCGAGCCCCGCTGCGTTGACCACGAAGAACGCCTGGCCGTGGCGCAAACTGACCAAGTTTGTGGCTCCGGCACTGAGATCGAAACTCACTTCGCTAGCTCCCAGACGGACCTTCTGCTGATTTGCCCCGACACCGGTGCCTTGGGCGGCGTACTGCTCAAACGCGAAATTGCCGGTCAGGGTCTGGCCCGCCATCGTCAACGTAGCATTGTCGGCTGCGATCCGAAGGAAGGGACCTGCTGGTAGATTGATCGGGTTCGGAAGCCCAGGAACGGTCTCGTTGATGGCAGCCGATCCGGTGTTCAGCTCCACACTGAATGTCCCGCTGAACGTTACCCCGCCAGGAACATTCAAGCTCACAGTGCCCGCGACCGTCCCAGCCAGCCCGTTGTTCGTAATTACCAACCCTCCGGATCCGTTGGCTAGACTGACGAAATTCGTCGTTCCATCTCCCAACCCGACGCTGACCGCGGTGGCGCCAATCTTCAGCACCGTCGCGCCGCCGCCATCCGTTACCTGGCTGAATGCGAAGTTCCCATGAAGTTTCTGCGCACCGACCGTCAGGTCCACGCCGGTCGCCGTGAAATTCTTCACGATGTCTGTTGTCGGGAAATTGATCACGACATCGGGACTACCCGAGATAGTGATGTGGCGGTTGCTGATCTGCTTTCCAGAGATATTGACGTCAACGGTTGCCGACCCGCTAAAGCTAAGGCTTGCGAAGCCAACCAACTCCAGCGTGCCCGTCGCATGCATCGCGAACGTCCCATCGCTAAACTTGATCAGCCCAACGGTCGCGCTGCTAATCAGCACGCCACGCGCTTGCGGGTTGCGCGTCCCATCGGGTAGCCGAGCCGGCCCTTGGCCCATAAAGACCATCAAGTTCGTACCGCCAAAAACCTTATCACTCCCGCTGTCGCTAAACGTCACCGACCCTACAATGGTGACAAAATCCCCGATAGTCAGGCTGAGGTCACCGCCAAAGAACTGGAACACGTCACCCTCGGCTGCCGTGAACTTAATCGCCACGGTTTGGCCGTTGACGTCGAGGGTCTCGTCTACGGCACCGCCGGTCTTATTAATGCGCAAGCCGAAGCTTCCACCAACCGAGACACCTCCCGCAGCTATAGAGGCCTGACCGCTGAGCGTGCCCGCCACGCCGTTGCCGAGGATGACAAACCCGCCCACCGCATTGCGGATGCCCTGCCCCGAGATGGTTACTGAGCCATTGGCAACGCCCAGGCGGGTAACCTTGGTTTGGTCGGATCTTGTCGCTTGGTCGAAGAAGAAGTCTCCGGTGATCGCAGGCGCATCCGCGCCGTTTCCAACTTTCAACGAGGCGCCTGTGGCAGTCACCCGTACAAATGGTCCCGCGGGCAACGTCAGATGCACCGCGGGGTTAGTTCCTACCGTAAATGTCTCATCGACCGTTGCTGGCCGCGTGTTCACGGAGAGCGCCACAGTGCCACCCGTCAGGGTAACTCCCGGGATAGCGAAGGTCGCGTTCACCTGGAATTGCGCGGCGATTCCGAGCCTATCCACCAGGAGGTTACCGCTCCCGTTGGTGATCGTGACAAACGTGTTGGTGCCGTCCCCGATCTGGACACTGAGGGCGCTGACTGCCAACCGCACGACCTTGCTCCCATCGTTAGTCGTCTGCTGTTGGACATCGAAGTTCCCAGTGATGTCCTGCCCGGCAAGGGTGATTTTGACCCCAGTACCCTGCAGTCGCACATACGGACCGGCCTGCAGGTTCAGGTTGACGGTTTGACCGCCAGCCGTGAACGAGTCTGTAACTGCCGAGCTGGTGGTATTGACCTGGAGGACAAACGAACCCGCCACGCTTGTGCCCGGCAGATCGAGCACGACACTCCCCGAAATCTGCCCAGCGATGCCCGAAGTCCGGATCAACATCGCTCCCGTCCCGTCGTTGAGCCGCACAAAACTTTGCGTCCCATCACCAAGTTCAAGCGTGAGTTTGCTGGCGGCCAACCTCACGACCGGGGTCGGTGAAGCCCCGCCGGTCGTGATCTGCTCAAAGGAGAAGTCGCCTCCAAGAGTCTGGCCCAAAACAGTCAATTGGAGATTCGTCCCTTCGACCCTCAAATACGGCCCGGCGGGTAGATCCAAGCCCACGAGCGAACCATTCACCAGGAAGCCTTCGGAGATGGCAGCAGCGGTAGTGTTAAGCTTTAGTCCTAGAGTGCCCGACATCGACGAGCCAGGCAGGTTCAGCGCCACATCGGCCGTTAAGGTACCCGCCAACCCATCCCCGCGCATGACCAACAACCCACTGCCGTGCGTCACCTGCAGCAGTGAACTGCCCCCATCGCCGAGGTTCAAACTCACCTTATCGGCGGTAACCTTGACCAAGCGTTGTGGTGCCCCCGAACTGCGACTGGTGAACTCCTCAAACGAGAAATCACCGGAGAGAGTCTGCCCAAGGGCGCGCACCGTAACTGCCGTTCCGCTCACCCTGAAGAACGGCCCAGCCTCGAGGTCAACGGTTTGCGTGGAACTACCCAGGCGGAAGGTATCACGGATGGCAATGCTGGTCGTGTTTAACTCCACTCCAAAGGATCCACCGACGCTGACGCCAGGCACATTGAAGCTGACCGTCCCGCTGAAATTGCCGGCGACCCCAGCCGGCGTCAGGAGCATGAAACCCGCTCCTTCTGACAGCCGGACCAACGGCGCGCCCCCATTATCTCCGAAGCCCGCGGTGCCATTAGCCAATCCAAGCCGGACCAGTTTTGTTCCGTCACCGAGCGTCACCTGTTCGAAGCCAAAATCACCCGTGATCCGTTGCCCAAGAACATCCAGCGTGGCGCCGGTGGCCTCAATGCGCAGATACGGACCGGCGGGCAATGCATCGCCGGAGCTTAGGGTGATACCTGAGCCGAGGGAGTTGATGCGCGCTTTAAAACTCCCGCCGAGCGTGATCCCTGGCAGCGTTAGACCTACCGTAGCGCTGAACTCCCCAGCGATGCCAGCGTCGGTCAGCAGCAAATCGCCTGTGCCTTGCGAGAGATTCAACACCGGACGTGCTCCCCCGAGAGACGCCGCCACATTGCGGGCGCGGATTTGCAATTGCTTGCCGCCCCCGGAAGAAGCATCACGCTCAAGGTCGAAATCGCCCGTGAGATCGAGGCCTAGTGCTTGGAGCGCAACCCCGGTGCCACTCACCCGGAGATACGGTCCGCCCGGGACATCGATGGTCAAGGGAGTTGAGCCCAGGGTAAAGCTCGTGCTAACGGCGTCGGCCGAGGTATTCAGCGCGAGCTGAAAACTCCCGGAAAGCGTTACGCCCGGAGTCTGTAGCGCAATGCTGGCACTAATCGAGCCGGCCAGGCCATTTGGGGTTATTAGGAAGAAGCCCTGTCCACCGCTTGCGCTAAGCAAACCGCCGGCCAGATTGGCGGCGACACTAGCCGCCGCAACACGGACTACTGGAGTGGGAGAGCTTGCGGTCGTCTGGGCCTGCTCGAAGCCGAAGTCCCCGGATAGCGTTTGGCTCGCGACTTGGACCTGGATCCCAGTCCCCTCAACGCGCAAATAACGTCCGGCAGGCAGGACCAACGACGTGCTCACGCCGCCAAGATCGAACTGTTCGTCGATCGCGTCCCGGGTGTTATTGAGCGCAACCGTCAGTGTGCCGGTGAAGGTAGCGCCGATAGAAGGAGCCACGGTGACCGTCCCAGAGAGCCGGCCTGCGATTCCGTCGCCGGTAATCAGGAACGCTCCAGACCCGTCCGTCACCGAGATGACCGAAGTCGTCCCTGCCTGCAACGACAAGGTGACCGAATTGGCGACCAACCTCACGAGGCGCGCCCCGTTTTTGGCAGAGGTCGTTTGTTCGAAGGCAAAATCGCCAGATAGAGATTGGCCAAGGACCTGCAAGGAAACGCCTGTCCCTCCTACCCGAATGTAAGGCCCCGCCGGCTCATCTAGCGTGAGCGTGTCCGAAGCCACGGCGAATGTCTCGTGAATCGCTGCCCCGCCCGTGTTGAGGGCAACTGTGAGGTTGCCGCTAAAGCTGATTCCGGGGACATTGGTCTGAACCGTTCCGGAAAACTCGCCCGCAATCGCGCCCGGTTCGAACAGGAACGCCCCGCTGCCATTGGTCACCGAAACGAAGCTCGTGGAGCCATCGCCGAATCCGACGCTAACATTCGTAGCGGCAATCCGAAGCGAACCCGCCGGCGCGCCTCCGCTCACCTTGTCAAAGGCAAAGTTGCCTTGGAGATTCTGGCCCAACGCGGCGAATGTAGCGTTGTCAGCTTCAAACTGAGTGACGCGGTCCGCAGTCGCGAATTGAACCCGCACTCCAGGATCGGAGCTGTTCGGAATGGCGATCGTCTGATCGACCGACGTTCCGCTAGTATTGACCAAAACGTGTGCGTTACCAGTAAGCGTCACGCTGGTTAGGCCGACTAGCCGCACGGTCCCTTGGGCATCGAGGGCGTAACCGCCGTTGGCGAACTTCACCAGACCGACGCGCGCGTTCTCGAGCAAAACACCGCTAGCGACGGGGTTGAGATCGCCGTTGGGAAGGTGAGCGGGGCCCTGGCCAAGAAATACGGTCAGGTTGATGCCGGCGAAAACGTTCTGCCCTCCGCTTTGAGTAAAGGTTACCCGGCCTTCTATGGACACGAAGTCACCAATGTTCAGGGTGAGATCATCCGCGAAGAAAGAGAATACGTTGCCTTCGCTGGCGCTGAAGCGGACTTGGACCGTCTGTCCGCCAACCTCCAGAGTCTCGTCTACTGCACCACCCGTGGTGTTGATGCGGAAACCACCACGCCCCCCAACGCTCACCCCCGCAACGCCAAGGGAAATCTGGCCCGTTACGATACCCGCCACCCCGGCGGGCGTTATCACCAACGCGCCTTGCACCTGGGTCAGTCCATTGCCCGCGAGGGTTAGTTGAACGTTCGCCACAGCCATGCGGGTCAGCTTGTTGCCGTCGCTTCCCTGAGCTTGATCGAAGAAGAAATCACCGCTGAGGTTCGCGCTTCCGAGCGTAGCCTGGATGTTGGTGCCCGCAACCCGCACGTATGGGCCGGCGGGCACGTCCAAGTGGACCGTGTCGCTTCCGGCTGCAACGTCCGTCTTCACAGCGGCCGAGGTTGTGTTCAGTTGCAGGCTAAGGCTTCCATTGAGTGTGAAATTGGCGATGGCCAGGGACTCTACCTGAACGCCCAGACTCCCTGCCAAGCCAGCCGCGTTCAGGATCAGGGCGCCCTGCCCGTTCTTAACTCGCAAAACATCGCTGCCACCGCTGCTGAGAGAGAATCGCACACCGCTCACCCCCATGCGTACCACCTTCGAACCGTCTAAGATGCTTGCCTGCTGGAACGTGAAGTCGCCCTGCAAATCCTGGCCCAACAACTGGATATGGGCTCCCAGGCCCGTCACTCGGACGAATTGCCCCGCGGGCAGATCAAGCACCACCGTGCCCGAGGCCGCGGTGAAGGTCTCATTTACCGCGACACCGGTGTTGTTGATCTCCACCTTGAAGCTGCCGCTCAGACTAATGCCGGGGAGGTTCGTCGAGAGGTTCCCAGCAAACGACCCAGCTATGCCACTGGGTCCAACCACAAAATTGGCGGATGCACCCGAGATCGTGATCATCGAGTTCGTGCCATCCCCTAACGAGAGCGTCGCGTTATCAATTCCAACCCTAGTTACAACCCGTGTCGCTGGCGCTGGAATCGTGGTGCTGCTCGAACGTTGCTCCAGGAAAAAGTCGCCGCTGATTTGCTGGCCCAGCACGTTTACGGTGACCGCTTGGCCGGTCACTCGGAAAAACCGGCCGGCAGGTATCACCAATCCTGTCTGTGCGCCACCAACCATGAAGGACTCGTTCACGGCGGTCGGCGTATCGTTGAATTGGAGGCCCAGGCTCCCGCTCAGCGTCACCCCCGGCACGTTTAACGTAACCGTGCCGCTGATCTGGCCGGCCAGCCCGCTGTCTTGCCCGGTCGCCCCCTTCATGATCAGCAGATTGCCGCTGCCGTTGGCGAGGCTCGCTACAGGTTGCCCGCCGCCACCCAGACTCACCGACACGTTGCTCGCTGCCATGCGCACCAATTGGCCGCCGCCCGCGCGCGAAACCTGCTCGAAGCCGAAATCACCTGAAACCGTTTGGCTTTGGATCGTCGCGTGGACATGGGTGCCATCTACCCGCAAATAAGGGCCAGCGGGCACATCTAAGCTGATTGTTTGGCCCCCTGCAGTGAACGAATCCGTCACTCGGGCGCCGGTCGTGTTGATTGAAACCCCGAACTGTCCCGCAACCGTGAGACCAGGAACCGCGCTCAAATCAACAGTCCCGATGAGGTGCCCCGCCATGCCCGACGGCGTGAGCACAAGGCTCCCCTGCCCTTGCGTCACCTTGACGTACTGGGTCGTGCCATCACCGAGATTCAGTTGCACGCCAGTAGCTGCCAGCCGCGTCACGCGCGTCCCGCCATCCCCAATCAATTGCTCAACCGCAAACGATCCGCTCAGTTTCTGGCCGAAGGCCGTCAGTTGCGCATTGTCCCCTTGAATCTTGAGGTATGGGCCGGCTGGCAAATCAAGGCTCAGGGCCGTCTCGTGGATCGGCACGGCGGTGTTGTTCACCTTCAAGCCAAAAACCCCGCCCAACGTCACTCCCGGTACCTGCAGACCTAACTGCGCGCTGATCTGCCCGGCGAACCCAGCCGAAGTCAGGAGGAACGACCCACTGCCATTGCTCACCGAAGCGATTTGCCCGACGCCGTCGCTTAGGTTCAGCGACAATCCCGTTACGCTCGCGGATACGGCCGAACTCCCGTCGCTCAGGGTCGATTTGGTGAAGGCGAAATCTCCCTTCAAAGCTTGACCGAGCACATCGATCTCCAAACCGGTCGCCGCAAAACTCGTGACTGCGCTGGCATCTCCGAACCGCACCACCACGCTGTGAGTCGTGTTCGGGATATCGATCGTTACATCGACCGCTTGTGCTGAATTATTCACGCGAACGCTGGCATGCCCCTGGGCGGTAATGCCCTGGATTCCGACCAACTCGACGTCCCCACTCGCCGCCAAGGCATAAGTCTTCGTCCCAGCGTTGTCGAATTGCACCAAACCGATGGTTGCGTGGGATAACCGCAAGCCGCTGGCTAGCGGGTTGGGATCACCATTGGCCAAGCGGGCTGGCCCTTGTCCCATAAACAAGCTCAGGCCTTCGCCTCCAAATACCGTTTTACCGCCGACAGTCGAGAAGGTGACGCTTCCCTCGATCGAGACAAAGTTGCCAATGTTCAGGGTGACGTCCTCAGCAAAGAATTGGAAAACATCTCCCTCTGCGGCGGTGAACTTGACCGTTACGTTGCGCCCGGCCAGGTCAAAGCTCTCATCGACCGCACGCTGAGTCTTGTTGATCCGGAATCCGGCCCGGCCGCTGAGCGTCACTCCGCCGATTGAACCAGATGCCTGTCCCGTCAGGAACCCAGCGAGGCCACCGGGACTGCTACCGTCAGAGGCGGCGGGCAGCACGACAAAAGCACCCTCGGCGTTTGTAACCCCTTGTCCGGAGACAGTGACAGAACCGTTTGTGACCGCGAAGCGTGTGATCTTCGCACCGCCGGTGTCTTGAGCTTGATCAACGTAGAAATTGCCGCTTACAGCAACCCCGCCCAAAGTTATGGACGCATTTTCCAACGCCAAGCGGAAGAACGGCCCGGCCGGTAAGTTCAGCGCCGGTTGAGCCACGCCACCTACTTTGAAGGTCTCGTTCACTGCTCCAGGTCGTGTATTGACTTGAATCGAAATCGTTGCCGACGAGGGAGCACCCAGACCCGGGATGCTTAAGGTGGCGGTAACTTTCAGCGAGCCGGCCACGCCAGTATCATCAACCAGGATCGAGCCGGTACCGTTAGTGACACTGGCAAAGGTAGTCGTGCCTTCCCCCAGTTGCATCTGCAGGTTTCGCACTCCGATGCGCACGACCTTATGCCCTGCATCTGTGACCGAGGGCGAAATGTCCACGTCTGCCTTCAGGCTTTGGCCTCCGACCGCTAACGTAATCGCCGTCCCACTCACCTGCACAATTGGGGTTGACACCGTCGTGTCCACCACCAGGCTCAGCGACCCCGCCAGACTCACGCCCGGAATGTTCAGTGTGGCAGTAGCGTTAGTGACGGTGCCCACAACGCCCTGCGCCGTGACCGTAAGCGAGGCCGCAGCCGCACTTACCTCTACCAATGGCCCCGCGCCCGCGCCCAGTGACAATTGAAGGTTAGCAACAGTGGCCGTGATCGTTGGATTCGAAGTACTCGCATCGCGGCTAAAGCTGAAGTCGCCTCCCACGTTGAGTCCGAGCAGTTGCAGCGTGGCTCCAGAGGCCACTACTTTTACATAAGGACCGGCCGGCAGGTTGATATTCAGGGTTTGGCCTGCCACCGTGACACTGTTAGTGACTGCCGCGCTCGTTGTGTTGAAATCGACCACCGCATCGGCAGCCAAACTCGCGCCGGGTAGGTTTGCGGCCACCGAACCGCTCAGTTCACCAGCGATGCCCGCACTCGAGGCAATCAGACTCCCGTGAGCGCCGGTCACTTTAACGATGTCGGTCGAGGCGAGGCTAAGCGAGAGGGCTACCTGGTCCGCGCCGATACGCACCACACGACTACCCCCAGCCGGCACTTCTTCAAAAAGGAAGTTCCCGCTGAGGGATTGTGTCTGCCCGCCGAGCGCGACGCCCAGCGTCACGCCGGCCGCCGAAAACTTAAAGTAAGGGCCGCCAGGCAGGTCGATGGTGGAGGTGTTGGCTCCGATCGCGAAGGATTCCTTTACCGGATCGGCCGCGGTGTTAAGCGAGAACTGAAAGGAGGCGGAACTCGTTACCCCTGGTGCGCTGAGAGCGACCGTGCCCGAGAGAGTGCCGGCAAGACCGGAGGATCGAATGATCAGATCCCCTGCCCCATTGGTCAAGGTGACGATTCCTCCCCCGAGACTCACGCGGGCGCCACTGGCGTTGAGCCGCACCACCTGCTCTCCATCGGTGGTGGACTGTGAGAATAGACCAAAATTACCATGCAGCGTCTGGCCCAGGACCGAGAGATCCACGTTTTGCCCCGAAACCTTGACCTCCAGACCGCTGTGCCAGGCAACGGTCTCAGTTGCACCGTTGACGGTAATTGTCTCAGTAACCGCCGATGAGGCGCTGTTCACGGAAACCGCGAACGCTGCGCTAGCGCTAACCCCAGGGACATTCAAAGTGAGGTTGCCGCTGGCCGACCCCGTAAGACCTACGTCGGCAATATAGAATAGTCCCTGGGCATCTTTAACGCTGGCGATCGGTGGTGTTCCCGCCACGTCAATGTTCAGATGCCTAACGCGTACCCGCAATATCTTCCTCGTTGAGGGCGAGTTGGCTGTCAACTGCCTCAGCTCGATTGCGCCGGCAATAAGCTGCCCGTTGATGCTAAACTGAACCGCATCACCGGCCAGACGCGCAACACCAGCTGCCAGGCTCAATGTCTCCGTAACCGAACCAACACTGATCGTTTGCTGGACGGCCGCGCCAGTCGTGTTGTCCTGCAGGGAGACGCGGCCCTGTAGCGTTACGCTCGGCACTCCTACGAGAGCTACGTCGCCGCCCGCGTCAAAGGCGAACGTGTTATCTGATTTGATTACCAGTGCAAGTTGCGCGTTTTGAACCAGCACACCCACGTCGTCGGAGGTGGCGGGCGTCCCTCGGTCATCTCCAGCAAATAGCCTGACCCCCGTTGCGCCGATCAGAACCTCACCTGCGGCATCCTTCTGGATGGTGAAGGTACCGGCGAGATCCGCCAATGCGGTATGCAGAACCGCGCTACCGCCGAACCGGGAGATGCCAGCCGCCAGGTTTAAGGTCCGCGTCACTCCGCCAACAGTGAGCGTGCGACTTACGAGCGCCGATGTCGTGTTGATCTGAACTGTTAGATTCCCGACGAACGAGATTGCGGGAATGTTCTGAATAGTAGCGGCGCCGCCGGCTTCAAAAGCATACCCAGTTCCTGGTGTAATCACGCCTGCCAGGGTTCCACCCGTGATTCTTACCCCAACATCATCCGATGTTGCGGGCGTGCCTTTGTCGTCGCCAATAAACGCCTCAACGCTGGTTGCGTCCACCAGGATCTCGGTCCCCGAGGCTGTGGAGTTTGTCTCAACATGGAAACTCCCTTTGATGACCCCGGCAGGCGTCCGGAGAGTGACCCCAGCGCCTCCGAAGACATTGGTGCCGTGCGCAACCGTAAGCGTAAGACTGACGCCTCCGACCGATAACGTCCGCCCGGTCACATCAGCAGAGAAAGTGTTGCGCGCGACGTTAAAGCGTCCGCTCAGGTTGAGGTCGCTTCCTAGCCCAACCAAAGCGACATCGCCCGTCGTAGAGAATGCATAACCGCTTGAGACCGTATCAGCGCCTAGCAGCAAGAAGAGCGACGCGCCGCTGACACGTACTCCCACATCATCAGCGGGATCAGTGGTATCAGCCCCTACACCAAGAAAGATACTGGCATTGGAAATACCGATCAGCAAATCGGTGTGATCATCGGCGTTCCCCGCGACGCCATCCAGGCCCGCTGTGTTTTTTACCACCGTGACGTCCCCGATAATCGCTCCGCCCGGGGTCTGGAGCGTCAAACTCCCGGTGACGACTAGCGGGGTGGCGCTCGGCAGAGCGACTAAGACGGAATCGGTAAAAGTAACCGGAATGGATTCGTTTACGCCGGATGCTGTTCCCGTAGTTACGCTAGCCGTACCTGAGAGTGTCAGACCGGTGATCCCAACCAGATCGGCGCTGCCGCGGGCCACCAAGGCGTACGTGCCATCACCATAAACGACCAGTCCTAAGCGTGTACCGGAGATCCTCAGGCCGACATCGTCCGCGGTCGCAGGTGTTGACGCCCCTGAGCCGATGAACTCCGTCGCGCCCGTCACACCAAGTTGAACCGATGAAACGGCTGTTCCTGCCGGGTTCGCGTGAATGAGCAAGGCCACATTCCCTCCAGGAATCGAGAAGGTCAGGTTCAGCTCGGCCCCGGCCAACAAGTCGCTGATGCCTCGTTCTAGATAGCCGAGCGATTGGTCCAGTCCTCGTTGCGTTGAGTCCCCGATATCGTTGAGCAGAGCCTGCACTCGCCCGTATGCTGCTTTCGCGAAGTCGAGCGGGTTGATTAAGCCCAGTTTGACGAGCAGTAACGCGGAAGTGAGTTGATCGAGTTGAGCGTGGGTGGAGATCAGGTTCACCGCGGGCAGCGTGCCGGTGAGCGATTCGATGATCTTCTGCTGCGCGTAGACGTTGTTGGTCAAGCCCGTGTGGTCGACTGGTGCGCCCGCGTCGGCCTGTTTTATCTGCACCAACTTCAGCTTGCCCGAGCTGATCTTCGCGGTGTCGGTCAGAAACAATCCGGCGGATGAAACCGTCGGAACGGTGCCATCGCCTTCGGGTGCGCTGCTCTTCGACTCCAGGTCGGCGTACCAATGATCGCTGGACCCCGGCAGATTCCCGATAAGCTGGTTGTAGGGAAGAATCTCATTCTTGAGCCCCAAGGTAGGCTGGAACCCCGTCTCCAAAGCCACCCGGTCCTCGGTGTTCACGTCGTCGCTGTAAACGATGTAGGTCGTGCCCGTGGCCAGCGTAACGAACGCGTTCGGATCCGATCCGGCGTTGAGATCCAGCAGGAGGTTGTTCTGCACGCCGGCGGTTGCCTGCGTCACTTGTTCGAAACTCCCATCCCCGTTGAGATCGGCGAAAGCGTAGGTGCCCAACAAATCCTGCAGGCTCGCCACATAGTGGCTAATCAACCAAGTCTTAGCGTTCGTTCCAGAAGGTAGACCGTTCAGATCGGCTTGGCTGATTGTCGAGCCATCCGGGTTGGTGATGTGATTGCTCGGGTCCTGGGCAAGCAAGTCAGAAGCGGTGGCAATCACTCGGGCCAGAAGCCTCGACGCTGTCTTGTCGCTGAAATCGTTCTGGAGAAAGTTAAAAGTGGTGGACGCCCCCTGGTCCGGAACTCCCACTTGAATCAGGTTCTTCACCTTCGGCAGCGTATCGGTCCCGTATGCTCCGCCGTATGCGCTGCTCTCGACGTACGCCCGGGCCACCAATCCGCCCGTGCTATGCGTCAGCAGATCAACGGCGGGAAGGGAGCTGTTGCCCAGTGTTTTCCAAGCCTGCACCGCTTGGTTCAGCCAATACCCCAAGTAATCCACGCCCGATTGATATACCGCATCGGTAATCCCGGTCGCGCTAACATTAGCGAGATGCCCGTCCGCAGTCCCGTCCTGCGTTGCCACCGGCAGCCGCCAATCCCAGTTCGCCACGAATAGGTCTACCCCCTTCGTGTAACCGACATTTACCAACGACTCGACGATGTTGGTGTAGGCGTTGGTCAGCGGTTCGAGCACGAGCTTCTCCGGCGCCAATCCCCGATTCAGCATCCACTCCTTCACCCCCGCATCACTTTGGTCCGCCGCAAAACTTCCGGCAAAGCCAGGGATGAAAATCACCGGTTGGCTGATGTTGGAGTTCGCTCGGCTGACGACTTCGAGCGTCAGCTTGGAGGAGGAAAACGTCGGACGTAAATAAAGTCCCGACCCAACTACCATTCCCTTATACAAATCAAAATCGCCGCTGAACGAGCCGTAAGTGACTACATCGAATTTCTGCCCGACCTGCGGCGTAAACCCGCCTAGCAGTTGAATCTCGAGCGTTCCTCCGAAACTTGCCTTGCCACCAATGTTAATCTGGTCGTAGCCCGCGTTGGCATTCGGGTTGCCGGGACCAGGGGTAAGCCCACCAAGCTGGATAACTGTTTTTCCCGCACGACCAAACGTAGAATCTCCCGTAATGTTCTGTATCCCAGGCGAATTCCCGGGGCTGAGAGTTCCAAAGTTGAAAAGGTTCCCCTGGACGTCACCACTTCCTGTAAGTACTTGGTCTGACGCGATGGAAACGTCAGGCTGACCGACCAATGGATTATCCTTGCTCAGGTGGACATCGGTAATCCCTGAAACATCTCCTTGCGAATGGCCGCCGCTGTTGGTCGATTCCTTTGCAGGAGAGCCGCTTCCACTGACGGCTGCCGGGGGCCCGTTGGAGGCGCGCAACAACGCAGCCAACTGCTGGGCGGCGCTTGCGAGTAGAGGGCTCGCGTGCGCCAATAGCGGAGAAACGTTTGGGGATTTCAACGACGGGTTCGCCGAGTTAATCGGTCCCACTCGGACCGAGGTTTGAACCGTCGCGGAAACATCCTTAGTCGACGCCCCACCAAGGTTGGCCCCATCCTGTGCGCCTGCGCTTTGAGAGGTAGTCGAATCAGCTCGTGCCCCCTTTGCGATCGGTGCCTGCGAACCTCCAACGCTTGCAGCTTCCCGGGCGCCGTCCCCTCTCCTCTCGGGATTCGCGTGCAGATCGGATCCTGTCATCCCCGCGAACATCCCGTCTCCCATGTCGCCCACCGCAGAGGAAGTTGAGCCAACGAAAGCGGTCTGCTCTCCCCCTGCTGCCAGGTGGATCACGTGCTCAACCACCGCCGAGGAACCCAGAGCGCCTGCGGCCAGGACAGGGGATGCAGAGAGAAGGATGCGAGGCTCGAGTGCTTCTAACTCGAACGTCGTGGCTCTGGTTGTTATCTTAGACTTCAGGCGATTAAAAAGTCTGCTGCGGTTGACGAAAAGGACATCTGATCATCAGTCGCGTTAACGACTGCAATTATGCCACTTCGTGTTTCTCCAAGTACCAGAAACGAATCGTCATGGTCAACAAATTTTATCTAAAATGTGTAATTAACCTCCTCACCCGACCTGGAAATGGAAGCTGGGAGATCCAAAATTCCCAGTAAACGCAGAGGTTCAATGACTCTCCCCCCACGAACCCTTTCGTGGCCGCCACACCTGGCGAACACTCCATGCACTCCGACTATCGGATTTTCCGCATCGCACTCAAAATCTCGTTAATTATGTATAGCGATTCCCTAGAAGCCTAGCACAACGTAACTAATGAGTAACAACGAGTATGCCATTGGTCGGGGCTCCCTGTGTTAGCAGTCTGATCCGGAGGCGCCCGACTCCAACCTCACGCCACGGATCCACCTCTCATCAGCGTCATAACTCGCATACGGACGCACACACCATCTCGAGCGCGCGACGAATCCCATCGTCGCCACCCAAGCTCCCCTCGTTGAATGGCGTGCGCGGGATGGGTTTCCAACCATCGCGTGAGCGATCAGGTTCCGGCTGAGGCAGCCCCGTGAGCGTTGGCTCGTATTGGCCGTCGTTGCCCCCCATTTTGTAGATCACAAGCTCAAGCGAAGGCACGACTATGATGGCGAATCCTCCCGCCCCTGACTTCCAAAATGCATCTCGCGGCGCTCCCGCAACGTGGCCGTCGGAGTTCTGTTCGAATTGTAGCGTGAACGGGCAATGCGGGTTGTAAGTCGACATCAGATTGCATCGGGCAACATAATCCGCAGGCACAAGCTGATTCCTCCCCCACTTACCTCGGTGCAGTAAACAGTATCCGAACCGCAAAGCGTCGGTGGCGTGGACCGCAATGCTCCCCGCGCCGTTCGCATGAGGCATCGTGAAATCACCACGGCGCAAGCAGTACCCCCACTCACCCCATCCCATGGGCTCCGCCAACCTCATCCGAATGTAATCCGCCAGATCCATTCCCGTGATCCGGCGTAAAACCATGGACGCAATATGCGGTTCCGGTGAGGAATAGGAGTAACCCCCGCCTGCGTTCGTCCACATGGCGCATCGGAGTGATGATTGGTCGAGGTCACGGATGTTCTGTCCCGGCACGGGTTTCAGCGGGAACGCCTGGCCCATGACGACCGCCGTTGGTGCGCCGCCTTCCCCATTATAACCGCCGGACATGCAAAGTAACTGACCGAGCGTTATATCCTCCCGGCGTGGATCGTCCAGTTTCCCGGTCGGCTCGAACGCTTCGGGCAGATACTTCGCGGTAAACACCTTCGTGCCTAGCCCGTCCGGAATGCGGTCGTGGAATTCCTTCAACATAATGCCGCAGGCGATACTGGTGTAGGCCTTCCCCGTCGAGGCCATGTCCGGATTCACGTTCCGGCTCGCACGGCCAAAGTACTTCTCGAAGACAAGATAGCCCCGTCGCACCACCAACAACCCGCCGTTCTGGGTGCACCGCTGGGTGAAGGTCCACGCGGCCTGCAATCGCGCCAAATCCATCCCTGCCTTACGACGCACCTGGGTGGCGTCCGAAGCCGTGCGCCAGCCTCCCGCGCTATCCGGCGGCGGGAAGTAATCACCAGCCGCCACCGGACCAGCTGAAATCTCAACGAGAAACAGAGTTGGAAGCAGCCCATAAAAGCATTTCATACGGAAGATCATCTCCTGATGGTCACGGTTCACCTCCAACTGATCAAGCGGTTTGGAAAGGCAGAAATGAAACCCCTCCCCTTCATCATGAAGCGCCAATCTGCAGAAGAGCCTTGTCAGAGCCTCCGGGTTGCTGTCTATAGTCCCGGAAATGAAACGTCTTATTCTTGCCATTACTGTTGGATGTATCGCGTTCGTACCCGTCGCCCTCAACGCGGTGGATTCGAAGGCCCCCGCGAGCGCCTCCTGTTGCGAGCAGGCCAAAACGGGCTGTTCCGATGCGAAGAGCACTTGCTCTATGAGCGCTAAGGAAACGAAGGCAGCCCAGAAGGCAGCTAAGAAAGCCCAAAAGAAAGCCGCCAAACAGGCAGCGAAGGAAGCCGCAGCTAAGGATACGGCCAAAGCTCAGAATTGATTTGAGCGAGAGCTAATCCGGCCCGCGCGTGGCAAGGTGGTGGACCGTTAGCCATAGGTCCTGGACGGTTCGCCGAACCGGCCCGCGAGCCTCGAAGCGCCGGGCGCTCGTGACGACCGCCGGGCGCAATAGCTTCATCCTCCCTACCGCTTTAAGTCGGCGGCAGAGGTCCAAGTCCTCGAAAGCATCCCAGGGCCGAAAACCGCCGATTCGAGTGAAGGCGTCCCGGCGTACAGAAATGGCTTGGTCCCCAAAAAACCAGCCCAGGCAGCGCCCGCGCCACGCAGCCAGGTAGCAGGTTAATCCCAGAAAGCGCGATGGAGAATCGAACCGTCGCGCGAAACCGCATCCTACCACGCCCTGGTCGAGAAAGGCTTCCTCAACCGAGCCGACCGCCAAGGGGGCAAGCCGGGTGTCCGCGTGAAGAAAAAGGAAATACTCTCCTTGCGCAGCGAGGGCACCCGCGTTCATCTGGGCCGCCCGTTGCCCTTTCGTCGAACTTAGGACACGCGCCCCAAACTGCTGCGCCACAAGCACTGTGGCATCCTGGCTGCCAGCATCGACCACAATCACTTCGGTGGGACTGCCACTGTCGGCTAGTGCGTCAAGAGTCGCCGGTAGTTGCTCGGCCTCGTTAAGAGTAGGTATGATAATGGAAACCACAGGCCGCCCAGTGTGGGTGATTCAACGTGACAAAACTCTGACCACGAAGTCTGGTAAGAGGAGATACGCGGTAGCAGTCGATCGAGCAAACGAAAAACAAGCGGCCGCCCAGACGAGTTATATATGGATTTGTATCGTGAACAGAACGCTCGGAACGTACGGACCTGCCCGCTGGCCCTGCGCCTCGCCGGGGCCCTCGCGGTGCTCTCCATCTTCGCCACCCCAACCTCCGCGGCCGAATCCTCGGCTCACATCGATGAATACTTCGGGACCTGCGACGCTTCCGCGGCGGTGGCGGTCGATTCAAGCCATTTCCTGATGGCAAGTGATGAGGATAGCGTGCTGCGCCTCTATCTTGTCGGGAAATTCGACGCACCCGAGCAGGTCTTCGACATGAGCTCGTTTCTGCAGTTGGAGGCTCGGAAGCCCGAAACCGATATCGAGGCTGCCACCCGTGTCGGCGATCGGGTGTATTGGATTTCATCCCACGGACGTAGTGCTGTGGGCCATTACCGTCCGAACCGTGAGCGTTTTTTTGCGACCACTATACGCACGAACAACGGGGCGATTTCGGTTGAACCAGAGGGCAAGCCCTACAGCCGATTGCTGGAGGATCTTCTAGAGGCGCCGGGCCTCAAGGCCTACAAGCTGCGCGCCGCGTCAAAGCGCGCGCCGAAAGATCCGGGCGGCCTGAACATAGAGGGACTTTGCGGTGCCCCAGACGGCCACCTCCTGATCGGCTTTCGCAACCCCCTTCCCCACGGTCGCGCCCTCATCGTGCCGTTACTCAACCCGCTGCGAACCGTTCTAGGAGACCGGGCTGAACTCGGCGACCCCCAGGAACTGGACCTCGGTGGCCTAGGCATCCGCGACCTGGCTTTAGTGGGCGGGAAATACCTGATCGTTGCCGGGCCCACTGGGCTTGAACCTCACGGCGAGCTATTCCTGTGGAGTGGGGGGAAGGATGCTCCCGTTCGCCTCCGGCGCACTTCGCTGTTGGATCTGAACCCTGAGGCGGCGATCATTTATCCAAGCGCAGGTTTGAGGCGGTTCCAGATCCTAAGCGATGACGGCATGCGGATGTTTGACGGTTGCGAATGCAAACACCTCCCCGATGTCTCCCGCAGGCGATTTCGAAGCGTTTGGATCAGTCTAGACGGTCGCTGAAGGCCTTAAGGTCAGCGCCAGGCTCAACATGGGCCCCTACTGCGGCCGCCAAATGCTCGAGGACTGACATTCGGCTTCCAATTGCGGTTCACGTCCATCCCCGTTCCGTTTGGGTTGACACGAACTTGATCCAATCCGCCTCAGTGTCCACGTCGGAACGCTCCGAGAGCAGAGCGACGCGGAGTCCCAGCGATTGGCAACGGAGCTGGGTTTCCGCGAACACCGCTTCCGTGCTCCAAGCCATCGCTCGGAATAGTTCCGGTTGCGGAGAACGAAGCCCGATTAACCAATAGCCGCCGTCTGTTGCCGGCCCCAACACCACGTCCACCTCGCGGAGTAATCCCCAGGCATCGCGAACATCGCCCCTCTGCACCTCCGGACAATCGGAGCCGATAATTGCCACTCGCTCAGCCCCATCGTTGAAATTCTCAACAAAACAGCGATGTAACCTCTCACCCAAATCCCCGGTTCCCTGCGCCGTAAGCCTCCAATCCCTCTGTGACCATGGCCGGAGTTCCGATCCTAGTTCGTCGGGAGTGAAGCGCAACTCGACACCGCGCAGGCCGGCAAGCCGGTCGGTAACCGTACTCAAGAGGCGCCGGTAAGCTGACGCCGCACCTTCCGCGCCCAAAGCCCGACCCAAACGAGTCTTAACTTCGCCTGCTCGGGGGGCCTTTACGAAAATGCACAGACGCTCGACAGCCACAAGGTCGATCTGAACACGGCCCGGGTCCGGAAGCAACCGTCCAAGGTGGGGACTTCCTCGGGACCAAGTTTACCTCCTCCCAGCCAGGCGATTGACCCCTCCCCCCAACCATTTGCCAGCCTGCATTCCGTCCTTTGCGGTTAGACAGGCGAATGCTAGGCTTGGGAATGTCATTTAATGATTTGGGGCTCAGCAGCCAGGTTCTCGAAGGCGTCAAAGCCATGGGGTACCTGGAACCAACGCCCATCCAATTGCGAGCGATTCCGCTGGTTCTCAAGGGCCAAGATCTGATCGGAAGCGCCCAGACCGGCACGGGCAAGACGGCCGCATTCGCCCTGCCCATTCTCACCCGACTAGGACAACCCGCGCCCGGGCCACGAGTATTGATCCTCGAACCGACCCGCGAGCTAGCTGCCCAGGTGGAAACCGCCTGCCGCGACCTCGCCCGCTTCACCGCCTTGAAGGTAGCTGTGGTATTTGGCGGCGTTGGCTATGGCATCCAAAACGATGCCCTTCGCACTGGCATCGACATCTTGGTGGCCACGCCGGGCCGACTCCTTGACCATCTGGGACGTGGGACCTGCAAGCTTAATCTGGTGCAGTACCTAGTCCTTGATGAGGCTGATCGGATGCTTGACATGGGCTTTCTGCCGGACGTTCGCCGCATCGTCGAGCGATGCCCTCGGGAACGCCACACCTCCCTCTTTTCAGCTACCATCCCACCGCAGATCGAGACTCTGATCCATTGGGCGATGAAGAACCCTCAGACAGTCGAGATTGGAATACGCCGCGCCCCAGCCGAAACCGTCCGGCACGCAATCTACCCCGTCTCCGAGTCACAGAAGGTTGATCTTCTTTTGGAATTGCTCAAGTTCGTAAATTACGACTCCGTGATCATCTTCTGTCGGACCAAAATCCGTGCCGACCGGGTCTCCCAGTTGCTCAAGCGAAACAACCACGCCGTGGCGGTCCTGCATTCCAACCGGACTCAGCGAGAGCGCGAACAGGCCTTGCGCGGCTTCCGAGACGGCAAATTTGAAGTTCTGGTGGCCACCGACATCGCGGCGCGAGGACTGGATATCCTGGACGTGAGTCATGTGTTCAACTACGACGTCCCACAGCATCCGGAGGATTATGTGCACCGCATCGGCCGCACTGGCCGCGCACAGGCCACCGGCGACGCACTGACCATCATGGTGGCGGAGGACGCTCAGCATGTGTTCGCAATTGAGCGGTTCATCGGACGCAAAATCGACCGCGTAAAACTCGAAGGGTTCAATTACCAGTATACCGCTCTGTTTGATGAGGGCAAAGCAGGGCGACCGGAGATCCATCAGAGCAGAGCTCGCGGGGCTCGGGTCGGCAAGGGCTATTTCTTCGGTCCAGGTGGTCGCAAACGTCGATAGCCAATCCACCCTGTCATCGCCCGCCACCACTCGCGCGCTCACCCCACGCCTCGATCAGCGCACTTGACGGTTCGCACTGCGGTCGTAGCATGCAAGCGGGCTTGTACGGTTCCTGTGGCAACACCAAACGACAAATGGTTTCTGGGCTTCGCGCTTGCTGGCTACATTCTAACAATGTGGCCAGTCCAAGGGCAGGATTTGCCACAATTCGGGCCGGCTTATCAGCGCTTCGAACTCACCCTCACTCCCGGCGAGCGCACGGAAGCCGTCGGCCCGTTCTACAGCCTGGAATACCAAGAACGCCATCGCACCCTTACCTTGGCCCCTGTCTACTCCGAGGAACGCGATCCGGACACGGATAGCATATGGGTGGACATCGCCTACCCGTTCCTCAGCTACCGGCGCTTCGGCGGGGAATATCGGTTCCAGTTTTTCCAACTCCTGAGCTTCGCCGGCGGCCAAAACCAGGATGCCGGCGGAACCAAGCGCTTCACCCTTTTCCCGTTGTACTTTCAGCAACGGTCGACGGATACCAACGAGAACTACACCGCGTTCCTCCCATTTTACGGGCACCTGAAGGACCGCCTTTTTCGCGACGAAGTGGATTTTTTCATGTTCCCGTTCTACGTAAGGACGCGCAAAAAAGACATCGTCACCGAAAACTACCTAGCCCCATTCTATCATCGAAGACACGGACTGGGTCTCACTGGCTGGCAACTCTGGCCGTTCATCGGTAAGGAACACAAGGACCTGACCACGATCACCAATCGATACGACGAACTGGTCACGGTCGGAGGCCACGATAAGCTGTTTGTGCTCTGGCCCTTTTACTTTCGCAACCAACTGGGTATTGGCACCACAAATCCCGTCAGCCAGCGCGCAATGTTCCCCTTCTTTTCCCTCACCCGCTCGCCGTTGCGAGATTCGACCACCTATCTCTGGCCGCTGGGTGTGACGGTTACCGATGACCGGGAGAAGCGTTTTCACGAAGTAGACGCCCCCTGGCCCTTGGTGGTCTTCGCCCACGGCGAGGGCAAAACGACCCACCGCGTCTGGCCTTTCTTCAGCCAAGCCCACACCGAGTTTCTCGAGAGCGATTTTTACCTCTGGCCCCTCTTTAAGTTCAATCGGGCCCATTCGGATCCGCTGGATCGCACGCGGACTCGTCTTCTTTACTTCGTCTGGTCAGATATTAAGCAGACCAATACCGAGACTGGCAAGAGCCTCCGGCGCCGGGATCTGTGGCCGCTTTATACCGGCCGGACCGACTTCAACGGCAACAGTCGGCACCAGGTCCTGGCCTTGTTGGAACCGTTGTTCCCAAACAATCGAAGCATCGAGCGGGATTTCGCGCCCGTCTGGTCGCTTTGGCGGGCGGAAAGGAACCCAGGGACGGGCGCCGCCAGCCAGTCGCTCCTCTGGAACCTCTACCGAAGAGAGACCTCCCCCGAGGGCAAAAAGTTCTCGCTCCTATTCGGCCTCATCCGGTATCAATCCGACGCTAACGGCTCGCAATGGCGTTGGTTCTTCATCCCGAGCCACAAGTCCAAGAACCATGTTCCAGAACGTAGGTGAAATGATCACCCTGCTCTGGCGGACTCTGCGTTCGCTATCGCAGACGCCTCGCCAGTATCGCAAGGTATTGGACCAACTCTTTGAGATTGGTAATGCCAGCCTGCTCATGGCTTGCATGCTCTCCCTCTTCATCGGCGGCGTACTCTCCCTTCAAATTGGACCAGTGCTTGCTGAGCGCGGCCTCTCCTCCTTCATCGGCCAGGTGGTCGGGCTGTCCATGTGCAAAGAGTTGGCGCCGGTCATGATGGCCGTCTTGATCGCCGGTCGTATCGGCTCCTCAATGGCCGCCGAGATCGGCTCGATGGAGGTCTACCAGGAGATCGATGCCCTCCGCACCATGAATATCAACCCGATCCACTACCTCGTATTGCCTCGGCTCCTGGCCATCTCGGTGGCCCTCCCGTTGCTGGTGATTTTCTCGGTCCTGGTTGGCTGGATGGGCGGCGCCCTCGTGGCCGTCTTCAACTATCAGGTCGCCATATCCTTCGACGGTTACTTCAGCAGCCTCAGGGACGGGATTGATATGCTCGACCTGCTGAACGGGCTCATAAAGAGCTTTGCATTCGCCGTGGTCATCGGAGTGGTCTCCTGCCACCAGGGGTTGCAGACCATAGGAGGCCCACGTGGGATCGGGCGTTCGGTAACCAAAGCAGTGGTTAACTCGATCGTCATGATCTTGGTGCTCGACTACTTCCTTACCCGCTTGCTCATCCATTTGAATCGATGAACACCCCCTCCCCAAGCGGTGTGAGCCTTGTCGTGCGCGACCTAAAGAAGAGCTTTGACGGACAACCCGTCCTCAAGGGCATCAGCTTCAGGGTCGAGCCGGGTGAGATCTTCGTCATCATGGGACCCAGCGGAAGCGGCAAAACGGTTTTGCTCAAACACCTCATCGGACTGGAGACTCCGGATGAAGGTGACGTCCTGATTGACGGCGAATCCATCAGTTCTCCTGGGGTAATGGACCGCCATCGCATGGCAATGGTCTTCCAGTCCGGCGCCCTGCTTAACTCGTTGACGGTGGCCGAAAACGTCGGCCTCTACCTGACCGAGCACCGCCTGAAACCTCCTGGCGAAATCGACCGTATCGTGACCGAAAAACTCGACCTTCTAGGCCTTAAAGATACCGGTGAAAAGATGCCCAGCGATCTCTCCGGCGGCATGAAGAAGCGAGTATCGATCGCGCGCGCCCTGGTGGTTGAACCGCAGTTGATTTTCTACGACGAACCCACTAGCGAGCTGGATCCTATGATGGCCGTCACCATCGGGGAAGAAATCCTCCGCCAAAACCGGCTTATCAAAGCCACCTCTGTCGTCGTCACCCACGACCGGGATTTGGCTTTTGGCATCGCACACCGGATCGCCCTGCTGCTCGAAGGCCAGATCCTCAGCGTGGGCTCACCCGAGGCCATCAAAGCCGATCCCCAGCCACAAGTACAGAAGTTCCTCACTGCCAATTTCAAATTTAATCCTAATTCGAACGCTCTATGAAAAACACCCTTGAAACCCGGCTGGGTCTCTTCTTCGCCCTGGCCCTCATTTGCGCGGCAATCATCCTGGAGATGGTCGGTGGTGGCGACTTCCTTAAACACGGCATGCCCATCAAAGCCCTATTCACGAATATCAGTGAGCTCAAGCGTGGCGATCCGGTGAAGATGGCGGGCGTCCCTATCGGGCGCGTCCAAGAAATCGGGTTTGACAAGGACAAAGTCGTGGTTGTGATGAAGATCACCGACACCCACGCAATTGTTCGCACCGACAGCCGCGCTTCAGTCAGGTTCACTGGCCTCATGGGACAGAACTATGTCTCCATCGACTTCGGCTCAGACCAAGGGGCCCCGGTGACGGCCAACGCGGTCCTGGCGACCGACGAACAGCCGGATTTTAGCATGATGATGGCCAAGCTCGACACCGTGGCCAGTGGCATCAAGAAGCTCACCGACAATTTCAACGAAGCCAATTTTAACGATATGCTCCTGCCGTTCACCGATTTCCTGGCCGAGAGCAAACCTCAGATCATGGGCGTGCTCTCCAATGCTCACGCCATTTCCGATCAGATCGCGGGCGGCAACGGGACCGTTGGCAAGTTAATCTACGACGATTCCCTCTATAACTCCGCGCTCACCACGGTGACCAACCTTAACCAGACGGCTTCGGATATCCAGGCCACAGTCGACGAGGCCAAGCTCATTGTCGCCGACATCCGCGCCGGCAAGGGCACGATCGGCAAACTGACCACCGACGAACAGCTCTACACCGAGATCACCACGGCAGCCACGAATCTCAAAGAAATCCTGGAGAAGATCAACCAAGGCAAAGGCTCGGTAGGGAAATTGGTGAACGACGACAGCCTCATCAAGAACGCCAAGATGACCCTTCAGAAGCTGGACAAAGCCACCGAGGGTTTGGAAGACCAAGGCCCTCTGAGCCTGTTGGGTGTGATGGCCAACAGTATCTTCTAGATTCGGTTTCCAACACTTATGACTTAGAATAGTTAGAGGAAGGTATGGCCTTTTCCTATCCGAGACGCTAGGATCGGGCATGCCGGGTGCTAACACGCAGCACACCGCTCCGGACCAGATTCGGGGAAGCGGTTGCTGCGGACACAAGAGCGCAGCAGAAAAGATGCTGTGCGCCAAGTAAAGGCTTAAGCTAGGCCATGAGCAAATTGCTGATAGTGGAAGACGATCGGACCGTCTCGGAGATCTACTCTAACCTATCCCACAAGAACGGTTTTGAGGTTCTCGTCGCGCGGGACGGGGAGGAGGCGCTGGAGTGCTTGCGGCAGCACCAGCCTGATATCGTCTTACTCGACCTGCTCATTCCCAAGGTGAACGGCATCGAGGTCCTGAAACAGATTCGAGCTTCGCCCGCAACCCGCTCGCTGCCGGTAATCGCTTTGAGCAACGATTACCTGGGGAATACTTCGCGCCAGGCCACACAAGCGGGCGCTAGCCTTTGCTTGTCCAAGTCGAATTGCAGCGCGGACATGGTCATGGACGTGATCCGCAGCACCCTCGCCAAGCCTTCTCCCTCTCCCGAGGCCGGGAGCTTCGGAACCTCGGTCGCATTTCCTGAACGCGATGAGGTCTTGGCCGGAATGCGCGAGGCTGAACGGAACTACAAGGCCAATATTCGCCGACAATTCCTTGAGAATACCGTCGCCCGCGGGGGCGCCCTGCGCAGCCTGCTCCATGCTTTCGTGAAGGAACCCGATGCCACCACTCGGTTGAATCATTTGCAGCAGCTCTACACCGAAATCAGGTCGCTGACGTGCAACGCCGGAACCGTGGGGTTGCCTCATTTGGCGCAGTTTGCCAGCGCCTTCGAAGCGCTGCTCAAAGACCTGTGCGAGCATCCCTCCCAGATAACTGCCTCGGTCCAGAATACACTGGTGAGGACCGTCGATTTCCTGCTCTCCGTCCTGCCCCGTGCTGACCTCTTGGATGCCGGCACGCCAGCTGATCCCAGAATTCTGGTTGTGGATGACGATCCGCTTTGCACTCGCCGAGTTAAGGCAGCCCTGGCGCAAGCCAATCTCCCGGCGGTTGAAGTCAACAGCGCGGTCAGCGCCCTTGCCATGCTAAGCAAGGATCCCTACGACTTGGTGTTCATGGACATCTCTATGCCCTCCATCGACGGTATCGAGGCCTGCCGGCGCTTGCACGCTTTCCCGCATCACAAAAAAACCCCCGTCATCTTCGTGACCAGTCACGGGGATTTTGAAAGCCGCGCCAAGACGATCATGAGCGGTGGCGTGGATCTCATTAGCAAACCATTCGTGTCGATGGAGCTGGCGGTAAAGGCGCTCATGCGGCTCTGGGAAGTGCGCCTGGCAGCAGCGCCCCCGGCCTGAACGTTCGAACGACCGCAGCCGGCCAAAACGGGGCTCCGGGGCCAAATTAGCTATCCTAGCTATCCACGCTGTCGGCGCTAGAATCCTGTCCGCTTTGGCGCAGTCCAAAACGAGTCAGTTTCTCCCTCATGGTGATCCGGGACACGCCCAACCAGCGCGCCGCTTTGGCTTGATTGCCTTGCGCCAACTGAATGGCCTGTGTGAACAGCTCTCGTTCGACATCCTCAAGGATCCGGGCGTGCACGTTGGCGATCTCGCCATCCTTCGCCGACGCTAACAAATCGGCTATAGCCCCGTGCAGGCTCGGAACGCCAGTCGCCGCGGGACGGGTCGAGCGCGCCATGGCTTGGCGGATATGGTCTTCCCCGATCGGATAATCCCGCGCCAACAACATGGTCTGGCGAACCACATTCTCCAGCTCGCGGACGTTGCCGGGCCAATGATGATTCTGGAGCAGCGCGATAGCTTCCGGCAGGATCGAGGGCGTTGAGATTCCCAAGTCGTTTCCATAACGGTGGAGAAAGTATTTGACCAGCGCTGGAATATCTTCTGGACGTTGTCGTAACGCGGGGAGATTTATCACCACCACGCTCAACCGGTAAAATAGGTCCTCCCTGAATGCGCGATTGGCGATGGCCTCCTCCAAGTTACAGTGCGTGGCGGCGATGACTCGGACATCCACACTGATGGTCTCTTTGCCCCCCAAACGCTGAATCGATCTCTCCTGCAGCACTCGGAGCAGCTTCGCTTGCGTGCTGGGTGCCAGGTCGCCGATTTCGTCCAGAAACAGCGTGCCGCCGTCGGCCTGCTCGAAACGTCCAATGCGGCGGTTCTCGGCGCCAGTAAAAGCGCCCCGCTCATGACCAAAGAGCTCACTCTCAAGCAGGGTTTCGGGAATCGCTGCGCAGTTTATAGCTACAAACGGCGCCTGCGCGCGATCGCTGTGTTGGTAAATGGCACGCGCAATCAGTTCTTTGCCAGTGCCGGTCTCTCCACGAACCAACACCGAGACTGGGCGGGCAGCGATCCGCCCGATTTCCTTGTAGATCCCCTGCATCAACCGGCCGTTTCCTATGATCGCGTCACGGCCTGCAAGCGCTTCACCCAGTTGAACTGTCTCGGCCATGAGGCGGCGCGTGGAGGCGGCCTTGGCGGTCAAAGCGATTAATTCCTCTATCTCGAAGGGCTTAAGCAAATAGTCAAATGCGCCCAGCTTCGTCGCTTCAATTGCCGTCTCCGTTGTCCCGTGCGCGGTCATTAGGATGATCGGTAGCCGTGGCTGGCCTTCGTGCAAACGACGCACCAGCTCCAATCCGTCCAGACCAGGCAGTTTAAGGTCGGTGATAACCACGTCGAACACCCCGTTCTGCGCGGCCTTGAGTCCCTCGTCCCCGCGTGTGGCCAGTGTCACCTCGTATTGCTCCCCGCTCAGTACATGCTCCAGCGCCTCAGCCGCGCTGCTGTCGTCCTCCACCAGCAAGATTTGGGGTTTGCTTTTCATCTGGCGTCGACTTGCGGAAGAACGATGCCGAAGGTTGTCCCGCGGTTGGGCTCGGTCTGGAACTCAATGCCCCCACCATGTTTTTCCATGATCCGAGCGGCGATGGACAACCCTAGACCCGTTCCGGCTTCCTTAGTTGTGAAGAACGGATCGAACAGGCGCTTCTGCACGTCGGCCTGGATACCCTTTCCGGTATCGCTGACTTCAAGGATCACTACGTTGGTTGATTGGCCGCCAAGACGTTGGGTCGCCGCTCGCGCAGCGAGGGTCACTACGCCCTGACGATCGATCGCCTCGGCGGCATTTTGGATCAAGTTGATAAGCACCTGCTGGATCTGCTGGGCATCTGCCTGGACCTTTACATTGACCATCGATCCGAGCCTTAGCTGGATCCCCCCGCGTTCGAGTTGAGGCAGTAGGAGTTCATGGGCATTGCGCAGCAGTGCGTCAGCGCTGACAGCCTCCAGCTTAGGTTCGGCCGGCCGAGCGAACAACAGGAAATCCTTCACTATTCGTTCCAGACGATTGATCTCTTTGCCGATGAAGGCGGCATCGCCAGCCTCGGCAGAACCCTGCCGAAGGTTCTTCTGCTGCGTAAATAGGCGCGCTTTAATCGCGGTCAGCGGATTGCGGATCTCGTGCGCAACCCCGGCCGCGAGCACGCCCAGCGATGCTAGCTTCTCCTGCCGCTCGATGATCGCATGCGTCTCCACCAGCTTCATCTGGAGGGGCGTGACCAACTCGTGGTAGGCCACCACCGCTAAAGAAGCGCCCAAAGCCAGAAGCGCAATCAGCGCCACCAGGATCAAGCCTCTCAGGAACGACAGCGACTGGTGCGAAGTACTCAGGAACTGGGTAAGCGAGGCGCGGTGAGCTTCCAGCAGTCTCTTGTCCAATTCCAACAGCCGTGTCGATTCGGCGTCCACGCGTTCCGAGGCTGGCAGGAGACGTGAAGATTCAGCCCCTTCGAATACTGCGGCGCTCAGGTCCCGCGCGGCGGCAAAGTAGTCGTCATACTCGGCGTTGATCAGGTTCAGCACACTCACTTCCCCGGTTGTCGTCAGGGTCGGCTGGATCACATCGATCCACTTGTCGTGGGTCTTCCAAGTCGAGAGGAACTGGTTCCAGACATTCGTATCTCGCTGGATCTTGAAGCGAAAAAGCAGGTTGTTCAGGTCCTGGAGGCCCGCACGGAATTCATTGGCCGTCTGGAAACTCTCAATTTGCACCCGGTTGAGCTTCTCGCTTAGGTCTTCTACTTGGCGCCAACTCGACTGGGCGGCCCACGCGAGAGTAAGCACCACCAAGCCAATAGCCAATCCGAAGGCCGCCAACCGCCATCGCACCGTCGAACTCATGGCTCGCCGCGGGGAAAAAGATCATTCATGGATACCAAACTACCACGGGCGGCAAGTTGCTTGGCACGCATCCAATCCCTAGATCCATCCAATTCGCCAAAACCGCCCGTTTTCGGCCTCGAGCGTTCTCCATGCTCATTGGCACAGAGCTAGCTATAGCCTAATTCACTGATTTGCAAGCCTGTTAACACAGGCCAGAACCATGCGACGTAACATTACAGCGCGAGCCCCCTACACCGCCGAATCCGCGGCGAGGACGGCGCATGTTCCTAGACACTTTCGGGTTGCGCCGGTTGCAGCCAACGGCCAGGTCTCGCACCTTCCACTCGTTCCTACCAAAGCCTCCTCTGTGAGCTTGGCCGTAACGATCGGCGCGCCCGAAAACCTTTTTCTTCCGCCCTTGCCGGTCTGGTGACACTCGTCATGGTGGGCAGCGCTGGCGGATGGTTCGAAGGTTTGGTTAGTAATTATGGAGCGAATGAGCCGGGTTCCAGATTGATGAAGCCGCGACGCTTAGAGCAACCCGGGGACGCGCCCCTCCCGGTGGCAGACCCTCCTCATCCGGTTGTGCTAGTAGCGGATGACGACGCCTCCGTGCGCGAATCCTTGGGAAATCTCCTGGAGTCCGAACACTACGAGGTCTTGTGCGCTGCCACGGGAGAGGAAGCCTTGGCCCTCTACGAAATGGTTCGTGTTGATGTTGTCTTGCTGGATTTGAACATGCCGGTGAAGAACGGCTGGGAGGTCCTGCGCCGAATTGGGCAGATCGATCCGCGGGCTATGGTTATCGTCATCACCGCGCGCCCCGGCCAACTCGAACGAGCCCGGGCATGCGGCGCCGTCACCTTGATGGAAAAACCCCTCGATTTCCCGATCTTGCTTTCCGCGATCGCCCGCCTGAGTGCCGGACGCCAGCACGCCCGGCAGGTCGATGGCACTGGCTCTCCTCCCCAATTCCACAGCGCGCCTGCCTAGCGGTCGTTCGCGGGTATTTCGTCGATGTTCGATTCGTAATACATGGGAACACGCAACCTCCATACCTCAATCGGGCCGTTCATGCTTTTGGCCTTTGCTCTGCGGTTGGCATGCTCGCCTTCATTATGCGCCGAAAGCGGTGCGCCCCCTCCGCCGCCGACCGCAAGTAAGAGCCTCTCCCTGGCCGACGCGAAGCGCTTGGCCTTCGCGCGGAATTGGGACTTGCTCGCCGCCAAATCAGACGTCGACATCGCCGCCGCGCAAAAGATCGTCTCGCACGAGTTCCCCAACCCAACCCTCTCCTTGTCCACACTCCAAATCAATTTGGACAACCACCCAGCCCACACCAGCTATGGTAATGGATTCTGGGATCGGAACTACGATAGTATCTTCGCAGTCAACCAATTGTTTGAGATCGGTGGCAAACGCTCCAACCGTCAGCGTTCGGCTGAAGCTGGGCTCAAATCTGCTCAGGCACGCATGGCGGACGCTCGGCGCATACTGGACCTTGCCGTTTCCCGAGCCTATGTCGCCGCTGCGTTGGCCGAAGCCAATGCCCGGATCCTTCTCGCATCTGCCACGTCGCTGAGGAAGGAAGCCGAAATCGCAACGGTTCGCTTAAATGCTGGTGAAATCTCGCAATCCGATAAAAGCCAAATCGAGATTGCTGCCGGTCGGTTGGAGTTGGATGCCCAAAGCGCCGAAGCCGCTGCCAAATCCGCAAAGATCGACCTTGAGGTGTTGCTGGGCGAACAAGTTCCGACCGGCCAATGGACGGTGATCGATGGGCTGGATCAACTCAGTAGTCCACCCGCCCTGCCGCCAACGAGTGAAGCCGCAGCCAGGCGCCCGGACTTGGTTGCCGCCCAAGCCGCCCGTGACAAGGCAAACTCGGATCTCCAACTCCAGAAAGCATTGCGGATCCCGGACCCTACGTTCCTGGTCCAGTATGAGCACCAACCGCAGGATCAGCCCAACACGCTGGGTGTAGGAGTTTCGTTTCCACTGCCGTTATGGAATCACAACCGTGGCGCGATCGCCGCGGCCGCGGCCGCTCGCGACCAAGCCGCTCTGGCGGCCGGAAAAATCCAGGCCCAGATCAACGCTGAAATCACTGCAACCCAAATCGCGTACGACGATGCTCTCGCCCGATTCCGCCGCTACCAATCGGAACTAGTTCCTAGATCAGCGGAGGTATTGAAAACCGTGTCGTTCGCCTACCAGAAGGGCGGTGCGTCGCTCTTGGACCTTCTCGTCGCGGAGCGCAACGACAATGACGTGCGCTTGGCCAGCGCGCAAGCTGCGGCGGATACCGCCACCGCAATCGCTGCCCGCCAGGCCGCTTTGAATGTCTTCCAGCAAAACCTATGAGCATTAGAACGTTTTTACCCCCCCTTGTGGCCATCGTCCTCATGACGCTGGGCGGCGGCTGCAAAAAGCACGCCGAACCCACCGAGGCGGCCAAACCAAACGTCCAAGGCGACCAGGTCACACTTCCGGCCAACGACCCTCAGCTCAGTTCCTTAGCGGTCCAGCCGGTCAAAGTGTCCTGCGGATCGGTTCTCCAATTGAACGGCCGCCTGATCTGGAATGATGACGTCACGGTGCGCGTCTTCACCGCATTTGCTGGGCGCGTCACCAAACTGCTCACCGAAGTGGGAGAACCTGTCGAAATCGGCCAAGCCTTGGCGCTGGTCGCTTCGACCGACTTTGGACAGGCCCAAGCCGATGCCCGACGCGCGGCTACCGACTATATCCTGGCGGATCGCAACCTGGCCCGGCTAAGGGAACTCAACAGCCATGGCGCCGCCTCGTTGAAAGATCTCCAATCTGCCGAAGCCGACTTCGCCCGCGCCTCCTCGGAAAAACAACGCAGCGAGTCACGCCTGTCGCTTTATTGGAGCGACACCAATTCGTTCGACCAGATCTATACCCTCAAAAGCCCTCTGAAAGGTGTGGTTGTCGAAAGAAACATCAACCCTGGCCAAGAGGTGCGTCCAGATCAAATGCTCGCCAATGCGCCACAGCTCTTTCAACCCCTCTTCGTGGTTACTGATCCAGCTCGTCTATGGGTATTGATCGACGTAACCGAGCAAGACCTTGCTCACTTGAAACCTGGCAAGAGCCTGATCATCCGTTCGCACGCCTACCCGGATCGAACGTTTCCGGGTACGTTAGATTTGGTTTCGGATTCACTCGACCCCTCAACCCACACCGTAAAGGTTCGCGGCCACGTGGAAAACGCCGATCGCGCATTGAAGGCAGAAATGTACGTCACGGTCGAGCTTGCTGATGGTGGCCAAGCCGGCGTGGATGTGCCCGCGAAGGCGGTCTTCCGGAAAGAAGACCATGATTTTGTTTTCGTCGAGCAAAACCCGGGACAATTTCGGCGCCGCGCGGTGGAACTGGGACCTGAGCGCAATGGTGTCATACAGGTCATCAAGGGATTGGAGCCAGGACAGCGGATCGTCTGCGAAGGCTGCTTGCTCCTGCAGGCTCTCATCGAGTCTGAGGGTAGCTCCTGATCGAGTTGCTGGTTGGGCAGTGGCGGTAGGTTCCGAGCGACTATCAGTCCGAAACGGAGCGCCAACTGGTTATTGAGCCGACGACGATCATGGCGCAGCCAGCCCACAGTCGCGGACCAGGCGTGACCTTCAAGTAGGCGCAACTAATGAGCGTCGACATAAATGGCGTTAAGTAAGAGCAGGCGGCCACCAGCAACAGGTTTCCCTTGCGCATCGCGACCTCCCAGAGGCCATATGCCAGGGCAGTCACGCTACCCATAAACACTACCTCCCCCACAGCGCTAAGAGTCCAGGACGGGCTTGCCGTGGCATGCCAGTTCATCACCTGCAGGACGAGTCCCGACACCGCTATGAACAATCCGACCGCACTGGCTCCACCGGGGGGCGACCATAGCCGGGTGAGGTTGGAGTAAAGTGCCCAATCGATCGCCGCCGCCAATGCAAGCAGGTAAGCGACCGGATTGGCACGGAAATGACTCGTGAACGAGAGCCACGAAACGCCTCCGCCTTGCGTCATGACCAAAACCACTCCACCCGTGGCCAGGATGGTTCCAGGAATCAGAAGTGAAGTTGCCCGTTTCTTCAGGAGCACCACCGAGAGCAAAAGCGTCGAAGCAGGCCACAGATAGTTGACCAGCCCGATCTCCAGCGCCTGTTCACGGTCCCTGGCCAACCCGACCGCCAAGTAAAGCAACACACTGTATGAAATGAAGAGCCCTCCACACCCGAAAAGATACTTCCTAGGCAACGTCTTGAGTTGGCGCCAGCCATCGCTTGACCAGGCATAACGAGCCAGGCAAAGCAGGCCTCCGAGCGAATAAACCCAGGCCGCTGCACCGATGGGCCCCACTCGCTCCGATAGGCTTCGGATTACAGCGATAGTTGTGCTCCAAAGCAGGAGCGCTCCCAGGCCGCCGGCCGTGGCCGCCGGTTCGCTCTTATTCATCTCGCACGATTGAACACGAGGTGGGAGAAGAACAAGCCTTTTCCGCCGCCTCTCGCCTCAAGCCACACGCCGGGCGGGATCAAGCGGCTTCGCCGGCTGAACCCCGGGCATCATGGTCACCGTGACGGAAGACGAGTTGCTCTGCGTTCCAGACTCCGCGCTCCTGAGGACGCTGGGACGGTCCTGGCTCGTGCCGGGTATTGTTCGGGACTCGTGCGCGGAAGCCTCCTGCTGAGGAGGAATCGGCGCTACGGTCGGCGCGAATCTTTCAATCACACGGCGCAACTCATCCAATCTCACCGGCTTAGATACGTAATCATCCATCCCAGCTTCGATACACTTCTCCTTGTCGCCGGTCATGGCGTTGGCGGTTAATGCGATGATGATCGTTCTCGCCCGTGCGTCCGGTAATCCGCGGATCCGGAGAGAGGCTTGGTAGCCATCCATTTCGGGCATCTGGCAATCCATGAGGATGAGATCGTAAGATATGCGGTCCAAGGCCTGCAGGGCCTCGACCCCGTTCGCTACCACATCGGCTTCGAACCCCAGTTTCGATAGCTGTTTGGCGGTCACCTTCTGGTTCACCAGGTTGTCCTCCGCGATCAGCACGCGGAAGGACTTCGGCGCGGCGACCGCGGGCCGCACGCGTCGTACGATCGGGTTGCGCGAAGGTTCTTTCCACTCGCTGATGACCCGCGTCAGGGTCTGACACAGCAAGTATTCCTTTACGGGCTTGATCAGCCACGCATCCACGCCCGCGGCCTGCAGCGCACCGGGATCGATTCTCTCGCACATCGAGGTGAGGATCACAACCCGCGTTCCCTTGATCGCGGGGTCACTGTGGATCAATCGGGCCACCTGCAACCCATCCATTTCAGGCATCTGCATATCCAGGATGGCCAGCTCGAAAGGATCACCGCATGAGACCGCGTCGTGAAGTAGAGTCAGTGCCTCCTGGCCGCTTGATGCCACGGCCGGGTCTCTCATATCCCACCCCGAGACTTGGTAGTTCAGAATCTTTCGGTTTGTTTGATTGTCGTCGACGATCAGCACTCTCACGCCCGCCAGACTCTTGGAATCGGGAACAGCCTTCCGCTCGGAAGCGGGTTGTTTCTCCAAGCGAAGGGTGAAGAAAAACGTCGAGCCGCTGCCGAGGCGGCTGACTACTCCGATCTGTCCCTGCATCAATTCGACCAATCGCTTCGAGATGGTCAAGCCCAGGCCGGTGCCACCGTATCGTCGGGTCGTTGATTGGTCAGCCTGCTCGAAAGCAGTGAACAGGCGCTGCTGCACCTCGGGGGTCATGCCGATGCCCGTGTCGCGAAGCGCAAAATGCACCAGCACATCCGTTTCTGTTTCCTGCTTCAAACTAACCTCGAGATAAACTTCTCCCGTCTCGGTGAACTTAATCGCGTTGCTCAACAGGTTCAGCAGGATCTGGCGAATTCGTCCCGGGTCGCCTCGCAAGGCTGGGTTGACCTCGCGAGCCATCATGAAGCTCAGCTCAATTCCTTTTCCGTGAGCGTGTTCAGCCACCAGGTCGAGGGTTCCCTCGATCACCTCGCGCAGGTCGATCTCGATGGTCTCAAACATGAGCTTGCCTGCCTCGATCTTGGAGAAGTCCAGAATGTCATTGATGATCGCCAGCAGCGCCTCGCCACTATTCTTGACCGTCAGCGCAAACTCCTTCTGCTCCGCGTCCAGATCCGTGTCCAGCAACAAGCCAGTCATGCCAATGACGCCGTTCATTGGGGTCCGAATCTCGTGGCTCATGTTCGCCAGGAACAAACTCTTGGCGCGGTTGGCGGTGTCCGCCGCGGCACGGGCATGTTCGGCTTCGGCGCTGCGCCGCGTGAGCTGGGCGTTGGCCTGGGCCAATTCGGCCGTGCGCTCCTGGACCCTGGATTCAAGGCGGTCGTTCGCCTCCTGGAGATCAGACTTGGCTCGATGCAGAAGTTGGTTCTTGCGGGCCAAAGCCACCGTCCAGGCCAGGCCAAGACAGGACAAGCACCCGATTCCGCAGGAGAACCACAACATCCTCCGGCGCGTCCACCAACCCGGACGGGCGAGGATCTTTACGTCCGCTGATGAACTCAGGTACATGTCGAATGCCCCTACGGTCTGATCCGCACCGGGCACTGCCTCCGTCCCCGCCTTAAAGACACCTTCCATCCGGACCAAGGACCCGACAGGCGGTGGAGTGAAGGACCCGCTGCTCGCCGGGATGAAAGCATAAAAGGCTCTCTTGGTCCGGGGCTCTTCCAATTCCAAGACCCCCATTTCGCCACGAATGCTCGAGCCCAGCAGTGTGCCGTCGATGCGAGCGCGCGTCGCGTCGCGGCTAGCGGCGCTTGGCCCAAAAAGATCGATCGGCGTGGCGACCGGTAGTTCATCGGGCCCGATCCTTCGGGCCAACGCCTCAACCAGCTTTGGGGAAAGCCCATCCGGCTCCGCCAAGCCGACTACCTCAACTCGATCGCCCAAGGCGACCCTAGCCTCGCGCCTCAGCGAAACCCGCATCCCATCGTCCCCCTCTTGGATGAAAAGCAACGATGGGCTACGATAGGTCACTCGACCTGTGGTTTTCACCAGGGCGACCGCTGTTCCCCCGCTTGTCGGGTCGGAGGCGAGCACCTGAGAAATCGGGACCGATGGCAGGGTGAATGGGTTTTCGGGCGGAGGGCTCACCACAGAGACGAAAGCCAGAGAAGGCACCAGCAACCTGGCGCTGAGCCGCTGGCCGCGGCTGTTAAACGTGGAGCGGCAGACACCGCAGACCCGCACCGTGCTGGATAGCAATCGATTCTGGGCGGTGGCATCCATATCGTTGACCCAGACCAGCAGGCGCCCCCCGATCAGCGAAAGGACGATTCGGTGCGTATCCACTGAGTGCACCACCCCTTCAACCTCCACCCATCGGCCCTCGTCCTTCCCTGCCAACAGGGCGTCCCAGGAAAGCCGCTGGGGCTCCGGCATATGACCTCTCCCCAAGATCTTAACGAATGCCGTGGGCGCGACCTGCGCGGGCTCCGTGCCGTCCACAGCTCCCTCCAACTCAACGTAATCCCCTTCCTGTTGCAGAAACGGAGAAAGCCCAGCGGCGGGCTGATCGGAGATCTGAACACAATTGGGGCCGTCCTGCAGGTAGGCATCTTGGAGCCCTAAATCTACGTAAGTGAGAACGCCACGGACTCGCACCGCAAAAGGCTTCCCCGGGTGCTCGCGTATCCGTTGCGTGATCCTCCCGACATCGGTCACCAAGTCGCCTTCCTCCTGAGCCGCAGCCGCTGGGGCTGGAGCCTCGCCCGTGGTTTCCGGCGAACGGACCGCCGCCAGCTCAAGTGCGGCTCGGCCCCCGTTGCGAACCAGATACCCGAGCGCTTCAGCCGTCGAACCGAGGACAGGGCGCGACGGTCCCTGGCAAAACACGGCAATTTCGTTAGTCTCCTGGGAGAGCACAAAACTCTCTCTACCGACGGGGGCTGCAGCGTTTCCCCGAACGCGAACCCACTGTCCAGAATAGCGGGTATTGGTTCTGCTCAAGTCGGCCATTTGGATTTCCCGAAATCGGCTCCACTCTTCGGCGCTGAGAGGCAGCAACGTCAACTGATCAAGGTCGGAAGCCCAGACCAAGCCGGCCACGCGCTTGCCTTTCCCGTCGAACGTTCCTTCGACCACGCCAGCGATCTTGACTCTAAACCCCGCCAGCGCCGGCAAATTACCACGGCGGAGGCTCGAGATCTTCGCGAGGAATTGCGCCCCGTTGTCGGCTTCCAGATGGATCGTGTAATGCAGCCGATCCCGAGAGATCCCGGTTACGCGACCCTCCATCGTGCCAAGAACGAAACCGCTAGTTTCTGGCATTCGTTCTCCGGCCCGGATCGACTCGACCTTCCGGAGCTGCCCAACCGGGGCCACCTCCGGGTCCACCAAGACAGGTTGATCCACGCCGATCTTGAGATGTCCCGACACTCGAACGTGCCCTCCTACCGCAACGGCTGCGTTCGTAGCTCCCTCAAGGCGTAAGTAGGAAAAGCCGCTTTCGTCGACGAGCCCGAGCACGCGGGCTGCGGAATTCCAGGATACGGCGACGGCGTCTAACCGAACCTCGGTTCGAGCGGGGTCTTGGCGCCGGATCCCGCGCAGGCTGCGGGCGTTGATAACCGCCGGATAATCCCCCTGCAAATACTGCCATTGGATCCAGGTCGACCGGTGCAAGGAATTACTGCCATTGCAGAAATCCAGCCATTTGGTGCTGGTGTCCCCGTCGAAAAGCATCTCGACGCCCTCCATCGGGGGATTGTCGCCTTGGCACGAGGCGACCAACGCCGCACGGCTGCCGGCGTTGAGAGTGCCGTAAATTGGTTCAATCTCAGCGAGTTGCGCTGAGTTGGCTTGGCCGGGCGCGCGGACTGAGTCGATTTGCAGTCGGTACACACCGTAAGCCGCTTCGGTCCCGAGCATGAATACCCGCCGGTAGATCCGCGCCGAAAACGTCTCATTGGATCGCACGTCGAGCGTAACCCAAGTCTTCCCGCCATCCTTGGATCCTTGGAGCCGCCAGTCCCGCGGGTCACGCTCGACCCCGTCGTTACCGGAGGTGAGGGCGTAACCCGTCAAACTCCGCTGCGGCTGAGTGGCTTGCGCGGTGAGATTAGAACGAATCTCGCGCTCCTTGCCTGAGAGCCAGTCGCCAGAGGCCATACGCCGGGCCAGCAGGACAAGCTGGGCCGTGTTCGTCACCACCGAGTGAGCCTGAAGAGTGAATTGGCATTGCAGCCAAGCTACGCTGGCCGACGCCGTGCCGTTTGAGGCCAATCCGTAATCTCGCCACTTGGTCGTGAGATCGTGATCGAAGGCGCCTGCGGCCGGCCCGAGCATTGGATGCTCGCGGGAAGAAGAAACGATAAGGTCGGGCTCGGTTCCGGTGGGTACTCCAGTGAACTCCCCAATCAGCTCCAGTTCAGCCAACTCAACGCTGTTCCAAGAGGCTCGGGTCCTGCTTACCTCGAGCCGGTAGGTGTTGTATCCCAGTGTGTTATGGATCTTATAGGCCCGCCGCTCACAGCGCGTCTGGAACACCTGGTTGGTCTGGGTGTCGAGGACAGTCCAGGAGGCCCCCTGGTCATTTGAACCCAACAAGCGCCAATCCGCCGGGTCCGTTTGTTCTAACTCGTTGGCCGAGACGATCGCGTACTGGGTTACGATCCGCGCTGGGGCCGGGGCGCAATTCCCCCGCCAAGCGCATAATAGCGCGACTGCGAGCGCGCGACACAACATGACCGGCTTATCGGCAGGTTGAGGATTTCTCTGAAGCGCTAAAAGAACGGTAGAAAAGAAGAGGGCGGCTGCGAGTTATACTCCCAGCCGCCCTTTCGAATGCCTAACGTCCTGCTAGTGTGCGTCTCCTACTCGTCGTAAGGATTGGTCACTACTGCGGCGGCGTCGTGCCGATAGCGGAAGAACTTGTTTCCCACCAACGGTCCGAGGACGTGGGGCGAGGTTCCAACCGTTTCATCGGCATAAGGTCCGGTCACCACCCCAGCCGATTGGAGGAAGGTGTTATTGCCCTGCCAGCTCAAGGTGAGGCCAGCGATGGGGATGGCATCGAAGTTGAGCCGAATTTCCAACGCGGTTGAATCCACCAAGGCGTCGTTCTTGTTCAGCTGGGCAACCTCGTCGGAACTGAATACCCGGTTATAGAACCGGAAATCGTCCAGGGTTCCGTTGTATGCCCTCCACGAGGCATCGTGGGAAAGGCCCAATTCGATCTCCTGACTGGTCGGCCATGACCAGGCTTTGGCGTTTGCCTGCGAGCCCGCGATCGCACCGTCGATGTAGAGGTCGATCTCGCCTGAGTCCGATCCATCGAAGACGGCGACGACTTGGTGCCACAGATTATCACTCGCCGAGGTGGTTGACGCCGCACCAGCCCCACCGTCTGAACTCTTGAGCAACACGGTGCCATCGTCCTGCTGGACGATGCGTAACCCACTGCCGTTGAATCGGTCAAACAAGATTGCTCCACCCGATCCCGTTCCCGCGTTGGTGACGGTTCCCGAAGAGCGCATCCAGAAGGAGATCGTCCCTTGAGCTGAGTCGAAGTCCGTGCTCGAGGTGTCGATGATGATTTGGTCGGGGTCCGATGAAACGAACGTGGCCACCCCCGTCCGATTGGTGCCTTTCGCGTCCTGGCTGGACGCCGCCCAGCCGATTCCGTAACCGCCGGCATCGTGCTCGGTTCCCGAAGGCTTGGAATCCTTCACCACGGACGGACCTGCCCTGGTGGCGATGCGATCCACAGTCACCACCGCCACTTTGCTCGTGGCCGAGCCGTAAGTGTTGTTAGCGACCAGGTCGTATTGCCCGCCTGGTGCCAAGCTGGTGATCGTCGGGATCTCATAGGTCAGGTTGGTGGCGCCCAGAATGGGTTGGCCGTCCTTACGCCACTGATAAGTCACCGGTGGCACGCCAATGGCGACCGCTCTCAACGTAACGCTGTCTCCCGCGCAAGCCACCACGGATTTGGGCGGCATGCTCACCACCGGCTTGTCGGTGAGGATGAACCCAGAGATGGTACTGGCATTGTTGTAGTCGGTGTCATGAGCTGCCCGGTTACCCACGATTTGCAGATGGTCGGTATCCACGGGACCGCTTCCGGTGGTGATGCCGCCGCCGATGCCGCGAGGCATGAGGGCATTGTGCATATCGTTGATGGGCGCGAAATTGGCGTAAACCACCGACTGAGTGGTCCCAGCCGTGGCATCAATGATGAAAACGTTGGTCATCGAAAACGCCGAGTCGCTGGCGGCAATCACCTGGACCACGAAGGGATTGCTGGGGAACAAACTCTTGAGCCCTGTGATATCCACGCTGTAACCAGGCTGGTTATTGTCGCCGTTGTTGGCGCCGGGCCCGAAGTTGACTCCATCGCGCAGGAAGCCCCAATAGACCTGCTGATCACCGGGATGATATCCGTTCCCCCCAAACGGCGTGTCGTTGCCCGCGAACCCGCTGACGTTGGCCACATAGGCGGTCCAGGTAACATTCAACGATCCCCTTACCAAAGGATTAAGACCGTTTGTGGAGGTGGTGGTGTCGATCACCTCGTTTAGGGTGAACGGCCCGGGATCGCAACCGTAGCCCGTGTCCATGGGAGTGAGGTTCTCCCAACCGGAGGGGGGTATGCCAAAGGCAGTTGAGGTCACAATGGCGCCGGTGTAGGAGGCCGCACTGCAGTAGTTGGCCTGGAAATGCAGGCCGACCGTAGCGGCTTGGCTCACGCCCAGCATGAGCGCGGCCGCCGACACCGTGCAGACAGCTCTGCGAGCGCCACGGCGACGGTTAGGGTTCATTTGATTCATTCGTAGTCCTGTTTTCGCGGCCAAGGATGAAGTGGCCGCAGTTGTTCAGCGAGCACCGGGCCGGTGTCCCCAATGGACTGGCCGTGACCCATAATTGCGGTGGCTGATGCTCACTATCCGTTCGATCGGGTAATGCTAGTTGCCAGCCCGCTCGTGTCAATTCATTTACTAGTAAACGGGAGCTCGATTTCGCGTGCAAGTTTCCCCGCCCTCCCCCTGAATCTCCCCAGGCCCATGCCTCCAGCCGCACTTCAGAATCGCCTGCGTCGAGCCCAAGAGTGTCTGCTGGCGCGTGATTACCAACGCGCCCTGCCGCTCTACCAGACTCTCGTGCGGGACTTCCCCAACCTCGCATCAGCGTGGTTCGAGTACGGCAACGCAGCCTGCGGCATGCGGGACCTGGATCTGGCTGATCGTGCCTGGCAGAGGGCCCTGCAACTGGAGCCGCGCAACGCGGAATTGGTGGGCCTCATCGGCCACCAATACCAAGGTGCCCGGCGCCCCGAACAGGCCCGCGCCTGTTTCGCCCAAGCAGCGTCGGCGGACCCCCGGGGCATCAACCCGCGCATCAGCCTGGCCGTCCTGCTGGAACAGAATCACCGGCTCGATGAAGCCCGCGCCGCAGTGCAACAGTGCCTGGGGATCGACAAGCGCGATGACCAAGCCCGCTATTTCTGGGCGGTACTCGATCGCCGCGAAAGCAAGCTCGAGGCCGCCGAAACGGGTCTGCGGGACCTCCTCCGGCACGAACCTAAACATCCCTATGTTCGTTACGCGGCTCGGTACGAACTGGCACAGGTGCTCGATCGCACCGACCGGTTCGACGAAGCGGCGGAAGTTCTTGCCGAGGCCAAACGCCTGGTCCGGTCACTCACCGACACTGCCCTGCTCATCAGAGCCTACGATGAGGACTCCGGGCGCACTCGCCGCTTCACCGAGGCTTTGCCTAAATCCATTCTCTCCACCTGGGCCGCGACTTTCCCCCCCGCCGAGCGGGAAGCGCTTCCGCAACTGGCCTTTCTCGGGGGGCATCCGCGCAGCGGCACCACCCTGCTGGAACAGATCCTCGATGCGCACCCGGGGGTAGCCGCATTGGACGAGCCCACGGCGTTTCAAGAGGTGCTTCAACCGGCTTTCTTCAGATCTACGGAACTCTCCTCTCAGAAACTCAATCTGATCCGGAAGGAGTATATCGGCGCGCTGCTACAGGAACTGGGCCCTTCAGCGGCTGGCAAGCTCCTGGTGGATAAGAACCCCTCCCCCACCAGCCGTCTGCCGGTGTGGCTGCGGGTGTTTCCCGAGCTGAAGGTCCTGATCGCGCTGCGGGATCCCCGCGACGTGGTCCTGAGCTGCTATTTCCAAAACATCCCGCTCAACGGGACCAACGTCAATTTCCTCAGCTTCGAGCGACTGGCCAGGCACTACGCCGACCTGATGGACATCTGGCTGGCGGTGCGCCAATGGGAAGGATTCGCCTGGACCGAAGTCCGCTACGAGGACATGGTCCAGGAGACCGAACGACACGGGCGCCGAGTCACCGAGTTCCTCGGGCTCACCTGGGAAGAATCACAGGCGAAGTTCTACGAGAAAAGCCGGCGCAAGCAGTTCTATTCGCCCACCTATCAGGACGTCACTCGCCCCATTTATCACAAGTCCATTGGCCGTTGGCGGGCCTACGAGAAACACCTGGCTCCGATCTTGCCGGCGCTGCAGCGCTACGTGGAACTCTTTGGCTACCAGTGACCGCACCACCACGGGCCGCGTCGACAGAGGCGGGCATTCGGGGCTAGAGATCTGATGCATCCTGCTTGGGTCGAGGCTGTTGTTGGGAGGGGCAGGCGGCGGGGCTGAGATCGGAATTGGAGCGGATATTCCAGCTTTTGGAGCGGATAATTCAGGTTTTGGAGAGGGTAATTCAGGATTTCGAAGGGCTGAAATATAAAGGCAAAAGGCTGAAAGGGCGCGTGGCGAGCGCGGCTGCCCGATAACATCGCGCGCAAGAGCCGATATTGACGGTAGTTACAGCAGAAAGGCCAAAGCAGTTGGGTGTGAAATCTCAACTCCGAGATTTGAGATCGGCAAAGGATGGCCTCCCCGAGCTGGAGATGCGGGGGGACGGAGGGAACGCGCGACCTCGCCAGAGAGGCGCGGGTCGTGGCGACCGCACCGCGCTTCGCCGGTTGGGCTTGGCCGCTCTTCATGGAGAGCAAGGTGACACAATCCTAGAGTCGTGTCAACTCTTAATGTGATTTAATTACACACGAAGAAAGCGAGGCCGGTCAGAGCGCCCACCGGGCGTGGTTGAGGAATTCCCGGGAGCGTCGCAAGAAGGATGGCCCGGTGAGTGCTTCGCGGAAATCAATCCTTCAGACGGTGGGTCTCCTCACGCGACTCCTAGCACTGAGGTGTCTTTTTACCCAGCCGCGCACGGGTGTCAGTACATCTAGCTCGACAGTCCTGCTCCTTCTCTCTCCGACCGTCTATGCAACATAAGTGGCCAAGGATTGTTGTCGGACCATGTCATCTCACGGCACCACCCTGCCCTGCCTGGGCCTTGGCTAACATCGAAAACCAGTCGGCGGCGCGCATGGTTATCAGCCAGTCGCCACGGTTGCGTTTATGGGCGACGACCAGCACTTTCTCACCGGCATCGTGAACGGCCTGCGCCATCGCTTGGTCGAGGTTCAAGTGCTCAACGGCTTTGACTTCAAAATGGTATTCAGGCAGGTCGGGTCGGTGACGCTTGGCGTCGTTCTGTCACGTCGCCCTTTCATGCCTAGATCCTGTGTATCACGATGGCAGGTGGCTCTAAATTCAGTGAGCTGGGCTGTGCCACGTGGAAACTTTGTTGTAAAACGTGATGACCCTTGAAGACTTCAACGTGAAAAGGAAGACGTACCAGCGGTTCCAAGGCGGCATCGGTATGGCGTTCTTCGCTCTCCTTTGCGTATCTGGCATCCCCGTCGTGTTTGTTGGCCACCGGATCGACAAATTCGGTCTGGACAGTGTTTCTATCATTGTCCTCTCGCTTTCATTCCCAATGATCGCCGAGCTAATGTATTACGTCCTGGCAACGTTGCCGCAACGACAGCTGCGCCAACTTGGACTAACCTGTCCGAACTGCGGCGTACGGTTACTCGGCTTTAACGCCGAAGTCGTCGCGCGTGGGCTTTGCCGGTGCTGTGGGCGACAGGTCTTGGAGTTTGTATGAGAGATGCGTACTGCTTTCGGCGGCGGGGTCATGGAGCCGGGCGATCAGGGCGAAGGTTACTGTCAGAGCAGACGGAAGTAACGCTGGGCACCGTCAAGGCCCTGCGTCGTAGCCCGTTGTCCGGGGCTCAACACCGAGGCGGTCGGCAAATTCGTCCACGAGCCGGAGGTTAGCGAATCCCTGGCCTGGAGGACGTAGTTGGTGGGGAGGGACGACCAGACGATCTGAATCTGGTTACTGGCCGTGCGGCGGATGGCGAGTGCAGTCGGATCAACCGCCGTCCGCGCCGCGACCCAGTTGTAATCGCCATTTTGGCCGCTGGGTATGACAACGGAAGTGAAGGCATACCTTACCTGACTCTTCGTGCTGGCGAACTCCCAGAGGTGCAACTGGGCGTGGCCATCGGCAAAAGAGAAGCTGCAACCCCCGTCATGGTACGATGCCGGTTGATCGTCCCACCTAGCCGAGTTCGCGGGGTCATTGAGGAACAGCCCCCCGCTGATGGTGTCGGGGTGCTCGTCCAGAGAAACGAAGGTGCCTCCCGGATCAGGAATGGAATTAAGCTGGAGGAACTGCCGGAAAGCGGGATAGAGCAAATTCTTTCCCGACGTAATGGCGGGATCACGAAAGATCTCCGAAGGCCCCATGAAACCGTTCATGGAATAACTGCGCGTGCGTAGGTGCCATCCCGCCGCACGCTGTATTGGGCTCAGGTAGGTGTCGGCGGGACATTTGAACGCAAAGAGGTTGCTCTGGAGGTAGGGGAAGAGCGCACCAGTCGCCACGAGGGCAAGGTTCGTCGTGGTCTGAGCATCGGGGCCGCTGGTCCCCCATAACATGATATTGTTTGCCCAGTTCAGAAGGGTTCCAGCGGCGAGGGAAGCCTCGGTATCTGGGGTAGACAAATTGTTCACCAACAGCCCGCCGTGGTCGTTGGCATAACCCATCCAGGCCGCAGCCAATGCGCGGTGGTTGTCCAGGCACGTCGCCGCCGCGTTCTGCGCGCCCGCTCGGCCCAATCGGGCCACCGACACCACGGCCAGCATGAATAAGGTGGCGATGACCGCGATGAGTTCTGTGCGGGTAAAGGCCACCTCGTGCCGAGTCCTGGCAGTCGTGGTGGTCATCAGCAGCAGTTTTGGCGCTTTCGCTGCCGGTGGTCAGCGCAGGATTCAGGCCCGCGGGCCGATGGTTGCCACGTGCCAAGACGGTGCGGGCGGTGGCGCAATGCAGGCCATCCGCTCTCACTGGCAGTTTCAGGGTGACCGCAAGTTGCTAAGCCATTGGGTGCTGTTGGTCTGGAGGTTCTCGGGAGCGCCAAGTCCTAGCAGTATGCCGTGCCGGAGCACAAATTCCCGAAAACGCTCCCGCAAGCTGTACCGGGACGAGAGCAAGCAAACCCGCCATCTGCCCTGGTCCAAGGGCTCCCCGACCGCGATTCGTTGCGACTCACCACTTTTCAGGGGCACAGCGGTGATCCAGGGCAGGCTCAAGTTGACCGTGGGAGCTTTGTGATTCCCGTCGCCTTCCACTTCGACCCAGTTGCCGCGCCACCGGATGGGAGCCGAATCCTCGTTTAGGATGGAGAACAGGGCGAACCTTGTTTGGGTGTTGGGCAGATTGGTAAAACCTACGAAGGAAATGGAGATGCCTCGCCTGGGTGACGGTCGCGGTTGAAGGAGCAGGAGGAGCGTCAGGAGGGCGGCGATGATTAGGAGAACCATCGGCCAGCGATGTCGGAGCGCACCCATACCATAGGCTTGGTCCGCTCCCCAGGCTTGTCCACACGAAACTGGTCCGTTGCGACTTCTCTCGATTTTCACCGTATCCCGGCTCATGATGCCACCATGCAAAAACGGCTCCGCATCGCGCTCGCCGCTTTGCTATTTGCCGCGTTGGCGTTCGTTGGTTTCCAGGTATTCTACTCAAAGGAGCGCGAGCCTATGTACGAGGGCAAGCGCCCGAGCGCTTGGCTGAAAGCCAGTACTCGGGTAGTGGACGTTACACCGGTGGAGGACATGCGGATGTCGGAGGCGGACGAAGTGGTGCGCCAGGTTGGGACCAACGCGATACCGACGTTGCTGCGGATGCTCCGGGTGAAGGACTCTGCCCTAAATGTCAGGCTCATCAATTTGGCGATGAGGCAGCACGTGGTAAGAATTACACCCGCTGAGAATTGGAACAACGCAGCCGCAAGAGCCTTTTGGGTGTTAGGCACCAATGCCCAGAGCGCGGTGCCCGCCTTGATGGAGATCGCCAGCCAGAGCATTTCGCCCAACTCCCAGTATTGCGCTATTACCGCGCTGGGCTCTGTCGGCCCGCCAGCCAAGGAGGCGGTTCGGCGTAGGCAGACCGTATTGCTGTGCACGTTGGCCAAAGGCATTGCGCCGTTTAAGTAGCCATTCCTTCAGCACGTCCAAGCCGCCAATAGAATCCAAGTTTCCCTTGGTCTCAATTAATTCCAAGAGCCCATTCCTTTTCACCGTCTGCGCTTTCTCACGGGACACAAGGGTAGGATCAATGCCCTTTGATTCGACCACAGACAAGGCAAAGGCGTTCTCAGCCTCGATCGTAGTTAATCCCCTGGCAGCATCAATGGCGTGCTCCCTTGCCTCGCCAGCGATGGGATCTATTTCCGCTGACTCAATAATTCCGTCGAGCACTTTGCCCAACTGTTCTTTATCTGGCAGGGCATAATCGATCACGGTTATTTCTCGCTCCAGTTCTGGTGGCAGGATTAATCGGCATCCCAGAATGATCACTGGCTTTTGTTTTGTTTTGGCCGTTACGAGCACGTCCTTGAATTTCCTGACCAGGATTGGATTGGGATCTTGCAGGAATAGATGGAAATCTCGGAGTAGGATTAAGGTTTTCTCTGGCAATTCTTCGATGGCGTTTAGGGCTTCCAATAGATCGTGGGCATCAGTCTGATGACCATTTTCGCCCTCTACCAATCCGTCCACGACGCTCCAGAAGCGCAGGTGGTACGATAAGTAGCGGGCGATGGCCTTGATCTCTGCCTCGACCCTCTGTTCTTCTGACGACACGAGGTATAGGCCGGAATAACCTGCCCGGAGGTAGTTGATGATGCGTTCGCTGGTTGTGATTTGGTGGGTGGTTTTATTGTTCATGGTTTGTTTTTTTCTGGGGTTGGGGGTCGCACTGGGTGGGGGTGGGATTATTCTTGGGGTTGATTTTTCACCCAAAAGGAGGATGCTCGGCGCGGTTTATGCCTACCTGCGCGATCAACCTCGGTGGAATGAGTTTTGCGGTGGACGAGTTTTTGAAGAAGACCGACCTGGAAGCAACCTGGGTCTATCGACGAGGGAAAATGCCGAAGGTCACGAGGAACGATCGGCTTGGGTCAGGGTTTTTCCACATCATCAGCGACGCCGAGGCCAAGCCGATTTCTTTTCACGTCCAAGAGGCAATCCGATTTTTGGCCGTCCGTGAATCAGAACTTAAGGCGGCGATTAAATGTGGGGCGGATGATGTGCGGCTGCTGTTCATCTATCACCGCAAGGACCAACTAGAGCAGACAGTTTACCTGCCGCCCAAACTCCTCTCGTTGGCTGTAAGGCTGAACGTTGGGATTGAAATCACGAACGTCCAGCCACCAGCGCGTTAACGGTTGAAGTGCTGCTGTTCCCAGGATAGGCACGCGGAGCGTGAGGGGTTTCCAAGGAGTGGTTTCAGCCGTGTTGATGATGCGTTCTCTGGTGGTAATCTGCTTCGTGGTTCTTGCGGGGCGGTTTATGTTTGAGCTTCCTAGGCCCCAGAGTATTATCCACCTGTCTGGATTTGGACCTCCCTGGTTTGGGTGGGGTGTTCCCAGACAGCACAGGCTTGGCGGAATGAATGCGCGCAGAGCTGATTCCCTCTCGTGTCGTTCACCTGCCAAGTCTGTTGCGCGTTGTTGAATCCTATGCCAGCTGGCTGAAATGCCGATGTTCCCAGGATAGGCAAGCTGAGCGTGAAGGGCTTTCAAATAGAATTGATCCTTCGTTATCCCTCACACTCCACGCCTGCCTGGTGTTGTTGAATTCGATCGTGGTAGCCCTGTGTATTTCCAGGCTACCGATGGTGGATAAGGATTGACGCTGTAAAACGGAGCATCGACAAAAGCAATAACGGGTAAACGTTTTTTCAATTTTCTGCTCCGACTCAACTGTGCTTGACTGCGTTAATGAAAACGAACTCCAAACAGATCACGCTTACCAACGTAGTGGTCGGTCTAGCAGCACTGGCTCTGCTAACAACGGGTGTTTCAGTCTTTCCTTTTCCTATGATGTTCATCTTGGGAGGGCCTGCCGCACTCTTGGGGCTTCTTATGGCAGCGACAGTGGCTCTTTCAATCCATGATCGGGGCGGGACCACTCCTAAAACCCTGGTCAAGGTTGGAGGCGCAGTTCTCGTCTTGGCAGGAGGGGGCCTTCTCGTATTCGGAATGCTCCAGAACGCCTTAAACACGCACAGCACCCTCCTTGCTGAGTTCCGACGCTATCAGCGGAACGACGATTCCTGGCCAGCAATTGCCGTCTGCATTGTGGCACCATTCTTGATCACCAGTGGGATTCACCTGCGTGCCAATTTATCACGAGCTGAAGCCTACCTCGTCTGGTTTTACTGGTTACTTTACGTTCCGTTGGTCTCTCTTGGTGTTCATTTGGCGGCGAGAATGGGGTTCGCTCTTTCGGCTTGAACCATTTCCCATTTCCCACCCTATAGACCCTGAAGGAGACGGAAATGGGAAAGGCCAGCTTCAATGCGGCAGGATGCTGCTTTATGCAGAACCGAATCCAAAGTAAGGCGGCCCCGCGAATTTAATTGCGTTTCAGTTCGCTAGGACACTGGCTCAGGACATGGTTGCTGTCTCAACGCGCTCAATCGCCACCAGGAATATTCGATGTTTTTCAGGGTACGGGCGTACCAGACGAGCAATCAAAATGCGCTACAGGTCATCCTGGTGCCAAGGAAGTGTCGAAAAAACCTCTCCCTGAGGAATAAAGGCAGTTTCCTATGCCGGAGGGTGGATTTATTCGTGGAAAGAATGGCACTGATGGGGATATCAACGGTCGCAAGGTCATGGCTGAGGCGAATTAAGCGTTAACGGCCCAGGATATCGATGCCGATGGTCGTTGGCTACTCAACGACCTCAGTCTTCAATGTCCCAATCCAGGTCCAGATCCAGCCACAGGCGGCATCTCTACCTCCATTGCGACATGAAGCCAGTCAGGGAGCGGAATCTCGAGACGATTCTCCGAATAAACTGCCGCTCACGATACCCTAACGCAGCCAACAACAGAGCCGTCGTGGTAAGCGTGGTGGGTTCCGGGATCTTGGGCACAATTTCACCTGAAGACAGAATCGTTGCGAGATAAACTCCCGGGCCATAACCAACAGGGTTGACGAACCGGATGTCCGAGATTTGAGAAGCGGTCAGAGCAGATGCCGCGCTGCCAAAAAACAGGTGATCGCTACCACTAGTCCAGTTTTGCAGCGTGAGGAGCGCGAGTGAATTCCAACTCGACCCTGCGCTATTGGCGAAATTGACAGTGCTGCTGCTAGCTCCCAGGTCGAGGGTGGAATTGGCCGATAAGGTAAGGGCGCCCAAAGTTTCATTGTGTCCAGCGGTCGAGAACACACCACCGTTCAACGTCATGGCTACCGTGTCACCAATCTGATTAGCGCCAGCAAGGAGCAGAGTACCACCCGTATTCACGGTAATGCTGCCCACGGCGATTGCGTTTCCACTGGATTTGTTGAGCGAGAAGGTGCCACCGCTCACTGTCGTAGGACCAGTGTAAGTGTTGGCGGATGCGCCCGTAAATTGGAGAATGCCTGCACCCGTTTTCGTGATCCCTTGAGCGCCACTGATAGTCCCACCAAGTGTTAGGGTGCCAGCAGAGTTTTGGCTGATGTTTAGACTGGAAGCCAGGGTTAGAGCTGAGTTGATCGTGTGGGCACCGTTTCCATTACTGTTGTTGATGGTCAGGGCGGCGCTGCCTGTGGAGACGCTGAACGTCAAGGGATTGCCGGAGAGCGTATAATTGTTGCCGTCGTCCACCGTCAGCGATCCTAGAGTTACGTTCTGGTTGAGAGTTATGGTGCGGTTTGCGGTGATCACGTTGCCAAGTGTGGCGGCTGCGTCGACACCGGTGGGGGTCACCTTGGGATTCCAATTCTGCTTTCTACTCCAATTGCCATTGGCATCAAGGTTCCAAGTCTGCGCATGAGCGTTCGTTGCAAGAACCAGACAAGCGAGAACACTTGCCCAGATCAGGAACGCCTTCGAAGCAGAAGAATGGAAGCGCACTTTCATCTTGGAAATCCCAGGGCCACGGCTGGCAGGCTAATGCCGGGCTAGGGAGTTCACTGGATCTTAAACGACACTGTCTCCATTACTATACTCCGTTCGGTGAACGAATCAAACGGAAGTTGGAAAGCATCAGCCTTGGACGGCTTTTTGGCACATCGGCCGGCAGAGTTGGTGATGATATTTCCCTCCGTCTGACAATCGATTACCCGGTCCATAAACACGCTCCGAGTGGTCCATTGTAGCGCGCAGTAGTCTGGTTTCTGCGGTTCAGAAGGGTCATTTTACTCGAATAAGGCTGCGGACCCCACCAATCAGCTGTTTGGTTGAGCTTGGCACGCCGGATGCTTTAGGGCATCTCAATGGTGTCGCGCAGCAATATCGTGAACCAAAAATGCACTCATATTAATAACCTGCTGCTCGATCGGTTCACGCCATATGCAACACAGTTAAACCGAAAGAAACAGCATGAACATCAAATCAACGCGCAGATCGGGTTTCACTCTAGTGGAAATTATGATCGTCGTGGCCATCATCGGCTTATTGGCCGCGATTGCCATTCCTAACTTCGTCAAAGCGCGCACCACGGCGCAGAAGAACGCCTGCATTGCCAACCTCAAGCAAATCGATGGCGCTAAAGAACAGTGGGCGATGGAGTTTAAGAAGACCAGCGGTGACACCACCGACTCGGTTGCGGTGAATTCGTATCTCAAGAACAGTGCTCAACCGGCATGCCCAGCGAACGGCACCTACACTTACAATGTAGTCGGGGTCAACCCGAGCTGCTCAATCGGAGCCACCTTGGGCCATACGCTCTAACCGAGCGAACCACGTCCCTGCATGCGTCAGCAGCTTGAGGGGCATACGCCCTTCGAGTTGATTCGTGCCTTAGATGTATTCGCGCTTGGCGGACTGCCATGCACCCTCATTCCCATTCAGCGCGAGGGTTCACGTTAATCGAGATCCTCATTGTGGTTGCGATTATCGGAGTTCTGTTGTCGATCGCAGTGCCCAACTTTTATCGTATGAGAACCACCGCCCAAACCAGAGCTTGTCTCTCTAATCTCCACCAGATCGATTCTGCAAAGCAGATCTGGGGGCTTGAGGCAGCTAAAAAGAATGGTGACGTAGCGAGTGATGCTGATCTGGTGCCTGCTTACATCAAGAAAACTCCGGCTTGCCCGGCTGGCGGGATTTATGATTACAAGTCCATCGGTCAGATGCCCACATGCACCTTTGCTGGCCACACGCTTTAACGGCTAGACCAGACTGAGCGCTTAACACTATGATCAACCCTCATCCATCGACTACAGCCGGCGAGCAAGCTGTGCTTGTGGTTGAGGACGAGCGGATGGTACAGACATTCCTTGAGTTGTTGCTCGTGTCGAGTGGCTATCGAGTGATCTGCGCCAATGACGGAGTTGAGGGATTGGCGGCTTTCACGAAACATCGCCACAGCCTTTCGACGATAATCACTGATCTCAAAATGCCGCGTTTGGGCGGCCTAGAGATGGTGAGTGCAATTCGTACCCAGGACCGGAACATTCCCATTGTTGTCGTCAGCGGACACCTGGACGTAAGTTCCGTCGTTGAGTTGAAACGGCTCCAAGTCAGCGCGCTGCTAAATAAGCCATTCACAATGGCTCGTCTCTTGGAGACAATCACCGAGGCGAGTGGGCGTGGGAGAGCTCCTGGCCCCATGCAGTGAGTGACGGTCTTGGGCGGACTGGGAGCAAGGGTCGCTCAATCGTGGCAAGACTGATTGGCTGGAATTCGTTTTTAATCACCGTTTTGGAATCAACACGCAGCTTTAAATTGAGCGACAGACAGACGTCGATTATTTTATTGTCCTTCGTGGTGTGGTTTAGGTGTAGGCGAAGAATGGGTGCGCCATCTCCACCTTCATTGCAACATCAGCCGATTCGCCCCTATTAATGGCGATCTACTGAACCACGAAGAACAACTCGATCATGCACTGCCGATTTCTTCGGCTCCTTGATTCCCTTCATTTAATCCCGGTGATCCTCGGGTTGGGTAAAGCCGAGGATTAAATCGGGGGAATCAAAGAGCCACAATATCCACGGGTAATATCGACGTGGGAGAATCTTGAAAAGGAATCCCTGGATTAAATGGCGATCCAGAGGTGCGGTCGAGTCACTGTCCCCTTTTGGCCCGGGTAATAATGTCCACCGGAACAAGCAAGCCGCCATTAAATCAATCGAACACGCTCCAACAAAAGAGAATACGCATGGAAAATGGATTCGCGTCTATGGATTTTGATGTCGAATTGGGATTTTATTCCCGGGTGATGCGGAGTATCGGTGACCTTCACCCAGGGCTATATCCATGCGTAACAGTCTCAAAATGAAGTTGATGCAGGGAAAGTGGTAAAATACTCCCCTCACCAGAAGCCAATTACTCAAGGAACGAGCAGGGTCACTACGAAAACGAGGAAATTGACCCTTAGCCGAGGGCGGGGAGAATAAAAGAAGGCAATTTTCTCACCAGGGGACCAAGCGACTGCACAAGATACTCGGCTACCGTGATTAAATGGCCGGTGCAAAGAACGAGTCCTGGCTAAACGGCTCCAGGAAAAATCGGAATATCCTGGGGTACGGCGACGCCAGTAACGAAATCAAAGCGCCTTGTAGGGCATCCTGGAGCCAAGGAAGTTCTGGAAAACGACCCGGAGCCAATTAATGTGATACCGCGAATACATTTCAGCCAGCGGTCAGTGACTCCTTGGTTCGGCCAAAGGCAATATCCTCTGAGCTAAACAAATGGCACCAGTGGCCGCGATCGGATTTACTCCGCTCTCCGCCTGCAGCCCAGAGTGTAAATCCAGGCCACAGGTGGGAGTGGAGGTTTAATCCAAAACAAATGGATGGGTAGTACCCCCAATCGCCCTTCTCAGCTTTTCTCGCTTATATTACGAGATTGTTACCGCTCAAGGAAAGCCGCGGCATTTATTACGCGTCAGCCCTGTGAACCGGAAGCAACGAAACGAATAATGAAAACAACCCAGGTCATCACCAATATCTTTGCACTTACAGTCGTCGCCGTATTTATCACCGGCTGCGCCACCGATAACTACAAACAAAGTTCCAACACAGCGGCGGCGCTCAGCCAATCCTCCGCCATGATCACCAAAGGCAATACGCTCATCGATGAGAGTCTGGCCGATTTAAACGACTTGGTTTCCAACCCCTATCCCGACCTGCGCAAGCAATTCAAGAGGTTCAATGACGCTGTGAACGATCTCGACGGATCAGCCAAGGATATTGCCAATAAAGCAGGGGACATGAAATCCCAAGGAGCGGATTACTTTGCCGGATGGGACAAGGAATCAGCCCAAATTCAGAACGAGGATATCCGCAGACGCAGCGAAATCCGCAGGAACGAAGTCGTGGCAAGATTTAATCTTATGAGCCAGCATTACGACGAAACCACAACTGCCTTTCGGCCGTTGATGTCCGACCTGCGCGACGTGCAGAAGTTTCTTTCGACCGATCTAACCGCTGGTGGCCTGGCCGCGATTAAAGACACGGCCTCGAAAGCGACCAAGGATGCGGTGCCGGTCAAGGAATCACTTGGCAGGTTGTCCGAGGAATTCAAAAGCCTGGGTCTTTCGATGTCGCCAATCGCAGCAGCCAGGTAGTCACACCGTAATCAGGATCAGGCGTGGCGCTGCGAGCCAGTGCGAAAAGCGCCGAGAATGGTTCTGAGCTAAACAAATGGCTTCACTGCCTCTGCCGGACCGTTCCTCCACCCTCCACCTGCAGCCCGCAATTCATTGCAGACCACAGGCAGGGGTGGATTTGTTTTGTCGTGCTCAGTGGGTCTGCCAGCTTCTTTCCCTTCGGCAGGCAAGGTCTTCCTTGACTGCACGCAGGTCATTAAACCACTGAGGCGAGCGGCATACGTCAACCAATAGCGCATCGCCAAAGAACGCCTTGAGAGCTTGGCCGATTTGATTTGTGCGCTGTCGAACTGCCAGCCGGGTCAACTTGAGCTTGCTGGCAATTTCGTTGGTTTCGCAGCCTTGGGCCATAAATCCGAGCAGCTTTCTGCTCCTCCGATCCTGCGTGGAAAAGAAATGCTCCCAATCCAGTTTACGAGTTGCCTTGGTTGATGGATCTTCTTCGTCTCGGCTCATGAGCTCACTCACCTGTGCGGTTTCGTCGGTCTCGCTGCGCATGGGGATTTCTTCATCGATGGAATAGACGACGCTGCGACCATTTAGCTGCGTTGCCGAGCCGAGAACGTCAACGCTGCTATAGCCAACGGTCCTGCGGCCAGATTTAAGGTGCTGTAGCGTGTAAAAGGCCACGTTGCCAGGCGTGACCTTTTTACCATTGCGATTGGCGTTGATTAGGATCTTGGCCGCCATAGCCGTGCCATCCTGAATCAGTTCTTCCTTGTTTTCAGAACCGACTGCATTGATGGCAACCGGAATGGCTGAGGCAATTCGAGGGACAATATCACGGAGCAGCATTGCGCCTTGCTGTGGGGACATAATGATTCCTTTGGGTTGGAGGGTGAGGGTGGGAATGAAAAAGCCCCACAAGCCAAGAGGCTGGGGGCAGTGCTTACTGAGCGACTACGGCTAAACCGTCGTCACGTATTATCCCACCAAAGGGATGGAGAGATCAGGGAGGGGTGGTTAACGCCAAAAAACTCCAGCGGGCTGCATCGAGAATGGTTTCAATTGTTGACCCGCAAAATAACGCCCACCCATAAAGGGGCCATCAAATCGTCCAGGAATTAAGCAACCAGGGAGATGAAATGTCCAAATCCGCCAAGTGGTCTGGAAATAATGGGGGGGTGGTAGGAGCGCGCCAATGGCCGAATCGCTTTACGGAATATTCAGACGTGGTTGTAGGCGAGCACAAAGCGCAAAGTGGATGTATGCATGCGCAATACGAAGTCACAACTCGACTGGCTATCGGTGGCAGGGTCAAACCTGGTTGTCCCAGCTCTGGTTAGATGGTAATGGGGCGGGAGAATTGCCAAACACGCTCGCAACGTCCGCCACTAAAGATCCGACCACGATCATGAACGCAGTTTTGAGCCAGGGATATGCCAGTCTGAGCGTGTCGAAGTCGGGGATGGTTGGGCTCTTCATTTAGGTCGCGGTTTAGTTCATAGCTGGTATTTGGTTGGCTCGAGCTCTGGACAAATCCCGCCATCGACGATTGGGAATATCGGCGACGTTGGCATCTGAGACCATTCTGCCAGGGTTCGAACGCTAGTACAAGTCCTTTTGGTTGCCAACGCGATTGCGCAACTGATCTCGGAGGCGAGCGAGCCTGGCAAAGCACAGCCCCTGACTTCCCCAGTGATGCGGCAGGCGGGTCAGGATCGTCAGTGTCGCCATGGCGACAAAATGTGGGCTGACTGGTGCATTTCCCCCTACCCTTGCGTCCTCGCCTGTCTCCATTGGCTCGCCTCTCGCTGCCCATGCCTCACAGAGCTCAGTGCTCTCCCTGTGGATGGCGAGCTGGATACCCCGTATGAGGCTGGCCATGAGCAGTATGCGAAGGCGCTAAGGACACCCCAGCTTTGACCCTTAGAACGTGTTTTTAAAATGGGGAATACTTAAACATAAGTAAGTTACTTATCTTGTACAGGATTGGGTGCGTGCCATAAATAAAGCGGATGCAAATGCATCCATGTCCGTACCCAACCGATCTCACCGACCAAGAGT